>Ga0228711_1009260_pt1 | contig 13454 bp, 5 predicted proteins | sample MedpolnodulmetaG_2_FD_177996 | JGI IMG/M metagenome (GOLD analysis project Ga0228711, IMG submission 177996) | Root nodule microbial communities from Medicago polymorpha collected in Santa Monica, California, United States - brown nodules | ecosystem: Host-associated > Plants > Roots > Nodule...
CACATACACTAGTTCTTACATTGTGTTTTTTCCTTATCCAATTTCTCACTAGATTCAACTAGTGTTCCAACAATCCCCCACTTGACTTTAAAATGGTTTTGAGAACTAACGTAAACGTTTTTCATAAGGTTTGCTAATAAACAAAGGTGTCACCAACAACTTGAACCTCTGCATAGTGGAAGGTATTCTGATTTAACAAGAGTTGCTTACAGCATTGAACTCTATCTTAGACATAGAATCCACACACAAACCCTTTCTCAGGTGTATTCTAAAAGCCCGTGAGTTTAAGGCCATGCACGCGTATCCCGATTTTAACGAATGCTCTAGGAATTCTGCCTCGAAATTCCATAGGACCGGCCTAGGTTCCACATTCGTATAGGTGAGTCTATCAAGGGTACTCCTGTAGCTATGTACCCCACTCAACATAGAGTATAGATCTCATTAAGAGTTTCTATTAACTCATCCTTCTTTCACTGCAGATCATGCTTTCTATATCCTTTTTTCTCTTAGCATGTTCTGTCACTTCATGACTTGTTATTACCCATTGAACCTAAATCTTGGGATCTCCAGTCATGTAGGTCGGTTTACCATCACTCAGTGAGCTATAGGCATTAGTCCCATCCTACTGGATGTTTCTCGGACTTTCTCTCTATTTAGTCCTTTCGTCAAAGGATCAGCTAAGTTTTCATTAGTACGTACAAAATCAACTCTAACCGCTCCTTTAGAGATACACTCTCTAATTGTGCTGTGTTTTCGCCTTATATGTCGTCTCTTACCATTGTAATAACGATTCTTAATCTTTGCGATAGCCGCGGTACTATCGCAATGAATTAACCTGGTTACTGCAAAATAATTAAACTCGGCAGAAATAGCTATTTTTATTGAAAAATAATATTTTCAATACATTAGCAATTTACTAATTTTAAAATCTTTCATAACTAATTAAAAAATCATCTTTTATTAAAAAGTATTCGCAAAACATTTTTGGGCATTTGTCATTTAATATTGTTAGGATGATTTTTGTTTCTTTGACTAATATTGTTAGGATGACGTGATATCATTTTTGAGTACTGATATTTGAACAACCATTTGAGACAACTTATGTGATAACTTCTTTTTTCTCTCTTTTCATTGATCAAAAATAATGGAGAGAGAAAAAGGAAGAGAGAGAATAAAAGTATAATGTGAGTATGAGAGAGAAAGTTGTCACGAAGTGGTTGTACAAATATCATTTCTCATCATTTTTTTTCAAATTTATTTATCTGTTGTATTGTAAATCAACAACTTCGACTCCTTTCTTGTTTCAACAATGATATTTTATTTTAGGGGTTCAACCAGGATATTTGTACACTCAATATTTTTTTTAACAATCAAAAATGGAATATATATTCATTTTTTGTACACTCAATATTCTCTTATATTCATTTAAGATATTATTTTATTTTTATCTCTTTTTTCTATCACATCATCAATTTATCAACTTATCATATTCATCATAGTATTCTCTCTTTATCTTTCAAAAATTTTGACGAGATGTCCACACAAAAAAAAATCCCTTTTATTTACTCAAAATTTCATATGCTTAGTTATTTTTTTTTATCAATTTATGAGTAATTCACAACGAACATCTTTTTGATAATATTTTCTTTCTAAAAAAATAAAACTTGTAATAATTTTTCCTCTTGTCCGAAACAAGGTTGCAGCCCAACTAAAGATTTCAGTTCCAAATTGCTCTATAGGCCTCTCTAATTGCTAACAAGCCCTTCTAGTTGCCTAAAATGGCCATGAAGTATAGCATCGGGTTCTAACTCCCCACCGGCGGATCTTGAGTAAATTTGTTGGGGGTACCAAAATTGTATGTAATATAAATTAAACAGTTTCATGAAAAAACAATGAGTAACCTACAGTCCAGTGGTTGGTCACTTTTGATTATAGTCTGAGGGAGCTGGTTCGATTCCCCATAAGGACGTTTTTTTTGAATAAAATATAAAAATTACAGTTGAAATTTTAAAAACTAGACGAAGGCAGAACTCGAACCTACACAATTTCAGTGAAAGTATGGCACCCCTTCCATTGCAACCAAGGGAAATTTGTGATATGTTTATGCCTAATATCATATATATAGCAATATTGGGGGATGCCATGGCACCTGGGGGGTCTCTACAGAGATCCGCCCCTGTAACTCCCGATCGTTAAGTTCAGAGGTTACAACCTGATCCAAAATCGTGGGTTAGTCTCCAATGGCCAGAATTGCATAATTGAATATTTGGCATAATCGCATAATGGTAAAATTGGACATAATTGGCTTGTTTTACATTATCAAAATCATATTATGCATCAAATCAAATTCATATCATTGATTAAAAAAAGCGTATTCATATCATGCATCAAATTAACATCAATCAAAATATTGAAATTTAACAACAACATTTAGATAAACCACAATAATATTAAACGGAACATGTTCAATGTTGAGGCATTAAATGCCAATACACATCAAAGTTGCATGAAAAAAATCAAAATATATAAATAAAACTTTGACCACTAAATCTACAATTTCTGAGTAGCCATTCCTTCTAATCCTCATTCAATATTGGATGACGGTATTTGTTTCTATGTCAGTCTACAGGAGACTAGAATATAGGTCTGACTCTGATTATGCAGGTGATGTTGGTGATAGAAAAAGCCCTTATGGGTATATATTCATGCTAGGATCGGGATCAATATCATAGTCATCTAAGAAACAAGCTATTGTCACTCTTTCTACCACAAATATTGAGTTTGTAGCAACAACTGCATGTGTTTGTCATGTTGTATGGTTAGAAGAATTATTGATCAACTTAGAGAGTCGCGAAAGGGGTGCACTATGATATTATGTGATGATAGTTCATCAATAAATCTACTAAATAAGATTGTGATGCATGGAAGATGAAAACACATAGATGTCAGATATCATTTTCTCAATGGTTTCACAGAGAAAGGAGTTGTGGAATTTACTCATTTTAGCTTGCAAGATCAACTTTCATGCATTATGACAAGACCATTAAAGTTGGAATTATTTTGCGGCAAATTCTATGGTACACTAAAAATATTGAGGGTACACCAAATTGTTAAATTAATAATTAAATGGGTTGATTTTTTGAAGAAAAATAATTATTTTCTATCATTGACAATTATAATAATTAAATCTTATTTACCAAAAGTTTCGACGAAATAAAATTTACTTTTTTTGAATTTTTATTACTCATAATAAATAATATTGATTATTTTTAATGAGAAAATGTTAAAAATTTAATATGATTTTTATAAATAATGAAATGATGTTTTTTTTTATGAAATGAAATTTACTAAAATATAATATTGACAAATAGCTTTTTATTTCATAAAATGATCATTAATTTATAAATTTATGGAGGAAAAGTATCGGTACACCTCAATTTATGAGGTGTACCGTAGAAGTTCTCTTATTTTGCAAGCTAAAAGAGAAATTAGGCACTATTATTTGTTTAGTTTAGATTGATTTGTCTCTGTTGTATAATTGTAAGTAAACTAAACTACTTGGTTTGCAGTGATTTTTAGTTTAGGGGAGTGTTTGTTAGGCATAAAACTTGATTAGTTGTATAAGCTTAGCTGACAAACTTACTTGTTGTGCAACTAAGCTAGTCTTGTTTGCCACTAACTAATAATTATATACATGTCTCTTATTCATGTTGTTGATCAATGAGAATCACTCTTACCTCACAAAGGGGAGGACAATGTTTGAATAAACTTTGGAGGTGTATTTAAATGATTTTTTTTTCGTGGTGTTGCTGGTGGTGACGTCGTTACAAACGGTTATTGATGTGATTGTTCCTTACGTTTTGATTTGGAGGTTCACGTGTGTTAGGTGTTACAGTTTCAAAGAGCATTTGAGTCGTTAGTCTTAAGAGTTCCTTAAAATATATTCCTCTCGTTTTTATTATACGATCCTTCGATATTATCTGTATGATTCTGTTTTTCAAATTCTTGTCACTTTGTTTGATGAATTTTACTTGCATTGTTATATGATGAACAATACTTTAATTGAAGGTGTATTCGGTGTTCGACACGTGTCAGTGTCAGACACCAAGACGACATTGTCTTCTACATCTTTTTGAGCCTTCCAAATTAGAATCAAACATATACTTAAGAATGGTTAAATCATTGATAGTAAATTAAAGGGTTAATAGTGTTTTTCACCCTATAATATAGGTCATTTCCGGTTTTCACCCCTATAAAATTTTCAGTTTGGATTCCGTCCTCGTAAAAAAAAAATCTGGAAAACCCCCCTCCCCCATCCAACTCAGCATAATCTAATACGTGACGCTGATTTGACATTTTTTTTAATTGGCCACATGTAAAAAAGGCCATCTACATCATATTATTTTTTAAAAATATATGAAAATTAATTTAAAAGTAAAATTAAAAAATCAGAAAAATATTTAGATTTTTTTCAAAAAATTTAAAAAATCGAATTTTTAAAATTTAGATAAACATTAAGATTTTTTTCCAAAAAATTTAAAAATAAAAAAAAAATTAAGATTTTTTTTCTAAATTTAAAAATATCAGAAAAACTTTTATATTTCTTTCGAAATTTAAAAAATTACATCAAATTAGAAATATATTCAGTTTTTTTTTTCCAAAAAATTATAAAATTGAAATTTTTTTTTTCTTACTAAAATTCAGAAAAAAACATTCAGTTTTTTTAAAAAAAAAATTTAGAAAAATATTCAGATTTTTTTCTAGAAAATTTTAAAATCAAAATATGAAAAATTCAGTTTTTTGATTTAGAAAAATTTAAATTTAGAATTTTTTTTTCTAAAATCAGAAAAAACATTCAATTTCTTTTCGAAATTAAGAAGATTATTAAAAATTCTGGAATTTAATTTTCAAAATAAAAAAAATCGAAATTTAAAAAAAAGGTCATATTTTTTTCGAAAAAACTTTTTTTACCAATAAAGAATTCTAGAAAAAATTCTTTGAAAGTAAAAAAAAATTAAAATTTATACCATATTTTATTAGAATTGAAAATTTTGAAAAACTTAAAATATTTTTCCTGAATTTTTTTAAAATAAAAAATGAATTTTTTTCTAATTTTCACGATTTTTTTTGAAAATTAATTTTCAGATTTTTATATTTTTTATTCTTAAATTAATATAAATGAATATATATTTATTTTATTTAATTTTAAAAAAATTTAAATTTTTACGATTTTAAATTTTAGAAAATTAATTTTCAGATTTTTATTTAATTTTAAATTAATATAAATTCATCGAAAATGATGTATATTACAGAGGTGAAAAACACCATTAACCCTAAATTAAATAACAATATTACATTCTCAAGTGTGCAGTTATTTTGGCTTATACATGAGTTGAGAGAGCAGACTAACACAAACATTCTAGAGTAGACTAATATTAACATTTGGAAGTGTGTTTTGGCTATAAAAATAGGGAAATCTTAACTAGTGTTTGAAGGGTACTCTTTAAATCTCTAAAATAGTAAATTAATGATCTTGAAACTTTGAAATTTGTATATTTAATATTTAATGCAATAGAAATTGAAGTGATTAACTTTTTTAATGAATAATTTCTTATTCTTTCTGGTACTATTTACAAGAAAAATTTGGGTCAACAAAAATTGATGTATTCGAACTATATTTTTAACCAAATACATCAATTTTTATCGATCCAAATTTCTTTTATAAATATGACTGAATGAAACAAGAGTGTAGTTAAAACATTCGTTACTTAGACCGGTTAAAATATTTGGTTCATTTAAATTAAAGCAACTGTACGATTCATTATTGTTCAAGCACTTCAAGGTAAAAATGTTCACTAGTTTGTGCATGTTGTTGCTTTCTGATGTTGCAGAGGTATCAGTCACATTTTCTCGTTTGAAAGTTGAAAGTTTTGAGACTGGAAAACAAACATGTCAGTGTTGAAAACAACTTCTGGCACAAGCTCAAAGATAGTTACTTTATATTTGTATTTGTTAGTAGAAAAAATCAAGTTATTTTTTTTTATAGGAAAAAATCAAGTTATTATATATTTCTCTTTTGACTTCTCTGATTTATTTTTAGTTTAAATATGTTTTTGGCCCTCATAAATATATTATATTTTTGTTTTAGTCTCTTTAAAATTTTCCTTCGATTTTTAGTGCTTATAAAATTTTCAATCACCACTTTTGGTTTCTATTTTTAAGTCAACTCATGTATTTTTTAATGAAATTATGCGGAAATGTGTAGAATATTGTAAAAATCTCTCTCAAAAAATAATAATTTTTTAACAAAGCATAAATTAAATATGAATTTTTAACTGCCAAAAATATAAAAATTCGTACTTAATTCATGTTGTGTTAAAAAAAATTAATTTTTTAAATAAATTCTTATAATATTATAAATTTTTCTGTAAAGTTTTATTTAAAAATATGAATTTTACATATAAATTTATTTAAAAGGAGGGACCAAAAGTGAAAATAAAAAACTTTTAGAGGAATAAAAATAGAAGAAAAAATTTAGAATGACTAAAACGAAAAATTGATATATTTATAATTGTTAAAAATATGTTTAACCCTTATTTTTTTTATAGGCGTATTCAATATAGTACTGCAAATTTATTAATTTGAGGATACGTTAAAATAATCAACTTTTTGGAGGTGGAGATATAGAATACATGGATGTTAGCTCACCTGATTGATGTAAAATATACAAGAAGTTAAAGATTATGAACTCAAATCCACGTGGATATAATTTAGTTTGACCGTACTATTTTACCAATTTATAAAAACAAATATTAGTATAGAAGATGTTGTGCATATGATTAGTGAATTTAATTTAAGAAATTTGTGTGAGATTTTTGATTTGATAGATCGAATGTTATTAAGTATTAAACTAAAAAAATTATAAATGAATGATGTGTATACGTAAAACTGATTTAAATATTCAAAAATAGATGTCTTGATTGTTGATAATTTAAACAAATATTTGTAGCTTTTATCGAACAGATTTAATTAGAATGGGATTTTACAACTTTTTTTTCTTCAGTGAGAGATTTTACAAGTTGAAAAATATAAAAAGTATTTAAATTCAATTCATGTACCTTTATATTAATTATTACTTTCTCTGGTCTCAAATGTAAGCAATATTTCACTTTTTAGATTCATTCAATAAATGATGTATGTAGTCTATATTATAAACAACATACATTATTTATTGAATGAACTTAAAAAGTGAAAAGTTTCTTACATTTGAGACCGAAGGTATATGTTAGTGCATACTACTATTTTGTTGATTAAACAAGTTGATTAGAAAAAAATTCAAGTTGCCCCCAGTACCTTAAGATTATGTTGAGAAAAAGATTCACAAGTTGCCACCCACTATTATGCTTTATGCTAGGACAGAAAATAAAGAGGGAAGAGATACTTAAATTTTTCCAACAGAAAAAACTTTGTATGATTAGATGCCATGATTGATCAGAAACAGCAGAAGCATGGTTGGATTAAGAAAAAGGTGCCTTAAATATCAACCAATATAAGCTTCTTGAGCTGCCCCCATCATCCCTCCCTTTTGTCTCACATGGTGTGAATGAGAGGGAAAAAGTCCACTTCTTTTGAAGACCTTAAACAAGAAAAGCACATGGAAAGAGATATCATTAACTAGAACTAGAAGAAAATAAGAATCACCCGTAATAGGGCAGCCAAATTTAAATTAAAAATAAGAATCACCCGTAACGTTTATTAGGGCAGCCAAATTTAAATTAAAAAAGTTAAATATGTTTTTAGTCCTACAAAATTATGAGTTTTTAAGTTTAGTTCATCTAAAATTTTAATGGTAATTTTAGTTTTCTAAAATATTGTAGTTTGAAAAAATAGTCTCTATTTTAATTTTTTTTTTACAAAAAATGGATACTTTTAGTCCTCCAAAATAGTTCATATAAAATGTAAATAGAGGCTAAGAATAAATAATTTTTTTGTAAAAACTAACTAAAAAGTTATAATTTTATAATGACTAAAAACATATGGATCATGTTAACTAGTGCCCTCGGAGCACTAATTAAAAAAGTAAAAAATAGAAACTTTTACTTAAAAACAACAAAGTCTTGATTTTTAAAAAGTTGAACATACCACTTTTTAACAATTTCTAAAATAAAATTTCTATATTAACCTCCTTAAAATTACCCAAAATATATTTATCCTTTAAATCAAATCTCTCTCTACTTTATTCCATTTCTATGCAAGAAACCTTTCTTTTTTGTTTTTGAAAGAAATGTATCAAGCTAGATTAGCTAAATAATAATCACACCCTAACCAGACAATGCTGTACCAGGTACCTTGGGACTTGCTATGTTGCATATGTGCAATGCGAGAGTGTACCATAGGAATAATGCAAAAATGGGGTCCATGTATATGATTGGATATAATCAGAACTTTTGAAGATCATATTCTAATTTTATTCGAGTTTTAGATATTGAAATTGGTATATGCAGGAATTAAAAACTCTTAAAAATTGGCATATACATGTATTTAGATCGTTAAACACTTCGGAGGTCGAGGTCCTGAAAATTTAGATTTATTGATATAATTAGATTTAGAATTTCATATTCTGCTCTTGGTTTTATTTCATAAAAAGGAAATTATCCAACATTAAAAAACAACTATCAAAATTAGGGTATTTGTTAAGAAACTAAAAATATAAATAAGTGATAAACTCATGGTAAAAAAAAATCAATTTATAAAGTTTAGAATTGTTAAATGCTTCATTTTCAAGATAAAAATTTCTTTTTTAAACTTTTTATCATATGCTCTAAAGACATTTCTTATCATTTTTCAAACTCACCTGCCACTACTAGTATTATTTAAGGGAAAAGATACATCGACACACTTTTAAGCATACATCCCTCCTACCACTCTTAATTTAGCAAAAGAAATATTAAAATAAGATACTAAAGTGACATGGAAAACCTATTAAAAAAATAATAAAAAGTAATAAAACTAAAGAAAAGGAAAAAGAATCGGATCTTGAAGAAAGAAGAAGGCTCTGGAATAGTTTTCTCTACCTCTCCATTCACCTCACCGTCCCACTCTCCTTCACCGTCACCGTCCGCCGCTCCTTCATCCTTGTCTCCGCCGTCCTCAACACCACTCTTCCCTCTCTCTCTCGCTCCTTCTCTCTTTCTCTCTTTGTCGTTTCTGTCTTTCTCACGCCGCTCTTTTTAGACGACGACGGTGGGGGTTCAGATATAACTCATGTCCTTGTCGACGACGACGTGAGGTCACCGACAACATGAATTTTTTTGCTACGGCGGTAGGGTGGGAGGCGCAGATCTGAGATGGGAAACATGACGTCGCCGACGTGTTGCAGAGAAGACAGAGGTCTGAGGTGAGAATGGCAGCGGCGACCGTGGGGATGGTCAGAGGGGCTAGATGAGAAAGTGGTTGGAAGCGGAAGAGTGGTGTTGAAGACGGCGGAGAGAAGGATGAAGGAGCGGCGGAGGAGAGTGAGACGGTGACGGTGGAGGGAGAGGAAGAGAAAACTGTTGATTTTGTTTGATTTGTTTTCATTTTTTTTTACAAGCTTTATATGAGGTTTGACAAAACTGCCCTCAATTAAATGTTGAAATATCAAAATTGTCATGCCACCTGAAGGGGTGTATAATGGTGTATTGACAGCTATGAATGTATGTCTATCAGAACTCATTATTTAAACAATGTTTTTAGATACCCCTCAAAATAAGACTTATCGTTGACCTTTGGTAAAGACTAGTAGTGGCTCGTGACTTGCGAGCTATGCTATGTGATTGCACGTGATCGATGATTTATCATCCCAAAAAAAAGAAAGTAAAACGACGGAAAAAGAAATAAAATTGACCGTATGCGCATGCTGCTGAGTTTTGAAGCATGGGAAGGGAGTCCTTCTAAAAGCATGGTGGTACTCTAATATGAGTAAAATAAGCTTTTTCTATCTTCTTATACTTATTATTTTATAACGATTTCTACTATACATTCTAAAATTCAAATGCATTAGTATACTCGACATTTAAACTGATAGTTAAATGAATTGTTTTTTAAAGAAAAATTATTTTCTATCATTTATAATTATATTAACCAAATCATATTTACATAACTAACCGCTATAAAATTGTTTTTATTTTTTTATTTTTATTACTCATAACAATAAAATGATATTTTCTAAAATATAAAACTTGACAAATAGCTCTTTATTATTTCTTAAATATGATAACTAATTCATTAATTTAAGAAGCAAGTGTATCGGCATATTTTCATTTGTGAGTGTAATGTATAAGCTCCCATTTAACTAGCTCAATGTAGTTTTTTAACTATTGGCATCTTACATCGTGCATGGCTAAAATTTGTTAGGGCTCGTGATTCATATATTATCAGTTGTCTCAAACAAAGTAGTATCAGAACAAAGTTTTGCATGATTCACAACTACTTTAGCAAGAAACACCGATAGGAAATTTTCTACGAACTTACCTGTCGAAGGGCAAGAAAGATGATCGACGAGTGGTGCAAAATAAGGCGATATTGGATATTAATATCTTCTTCAAATGGTGATCGAAGGTGTGCCAACACTAGGAGAATGTATGAATAAGGCTCGATTGAATGAACTCATGTTAATTTGTTTATAGGCAGATGGCTTATTTGTGTCATGTAACAATGAGAATGAGATCAGTGAGTTCAAATGTCAAATTTAGGACAACATGCACATTTCTTGGGCATGAAGTTTGTAACTGCATAAAGGGAAATATTATGTCATCCAAAGAATTATGCTACTAATGATTGAGGAGATTCTACATCTTGAAATGCAATTCGGCTGCAACTTTCATCTGAAACTGAAATAAAATCGAATATGGATATGTATAGACAATCCATAAGGTCACTGAAATATCTCTACAATACAAGGCCTAATGTTGGACTTGTAAGCCAAGTCATGGAAAAACTAGGCAAGTCAAACCTAGTAGCAGCTAGGAGGGTGTTAAGGTGCATTAAAGGAACAATAAATGTGCCATATTGTTTATGAGAAAGAAGAACAATACAGTGATAAGAATGATAGAGTACACTGATTTAAGAGTGCTGATACACAAACATCATTCATATTGAAGCTGAGATGACGTTGATGACAAAAAGAGTACGAGTGTATGCATTTTTATGCTTTAAGAAGCACCTTCATCTCTTGGTATTAAAGAAGCAAAATGTCGCAAAATTATCTAGTTGTAAAGTAGAATATATATTTGCTACATATGGAGCTATCATGCATAATGGCTAGAAAAAAACTCTATACCAAGGGAAACCAATTGATGAAGCTGAGAGATAGACTTATCCAAACGTCATATTTCACATGGCCGCAACAAACATATTAAAATAAAGTTTCATTTTCTTAGGGATCAAGTAGGTACAGGTAAACTTGTAGTGGACCATTTCAAGTCAGAAGGATTAACTTGCAAATGTTTTGATAAAGCGCAACAAGATAAGCAAGTTTGAAGAAACGAGGAGCAAGCTAATATATAGTTCATAACTTAGCTAATTCAAACTAAGAGGTGTATTGATTGTATAACTCAATAGTTAAGTCATTGATATAAATAATTAGCAACTAATTTTATTAACAGTTAGTTACAATAATTAGAGTTGTCTAACAATGATTTAGTTAGCATTCAGTTCTACAAAAAGGAAACTGCTTATGTAACTTAAAGTGTAAGTCATGATAAATTTTTTGACTTTTCATCGATTCGTTCTATCTGAGAGAATCCTTATTAGTGTTTGAATAAAGTGATTTTCTGCGACAAAAAATTGATGTGAAGTGTCAAATGTAAGTTTAAGTCTCACATTAAATACAAGAGCATATTTGGAGCAACATATTCATATACTCCATCCGTCAAAACGTGTTTTTATATGTTTAACCATTTTCTCTAAAGCAGTTTTGAAAGATGTCTATGGTACCGTAAAGACCTCAATCCTCAACCCCGCGAGTGGAGAAACTCAATCATATTCACACAACCATCTATTTATAAAATAAAACAAAATATAAACACCTGTAAGAAAAATAGAAAACAAAACGTGCCAGGTTTTTTTGGTAGCAAAATTTGCCAGGTTTAAAACAGGCTGTTGATTAATTTATTTAATTGTAAAAGTCGAATAAAATCGTGCTAATTAACTCATGATGATTCTTCCTCTGCCAACAATGCAAGTAATTTACGATTTTCTGGTGTTTGACCAACGTATATATGTCAAAGAAAAGGTGTTTGAGGAACGTTAGTTATAGTTTATTCAGAAATAAAATAAAATAAACGAAAGTTAAAGAATAGTAAATTTATATGTATATACAAGTAAATATTTCCTTAAAAAGGAAAACGTTATAATCTCTTAAAAAAAGTACTACTAGATGTTTACATTTCAATCATATGTCCAAAAGAACCAATAAACCTAAATAACTTATCTTAAATTATCTATAAAAATGGATACTACATAAATTTTATGATTTAAATTAAATCATTGATATTTACCAAAATAAAAATTATTCTTTTAATAGATTTATAGCATTTATATATTTCTTCCTTTTTCTTAAAAAACGTTTATATAAAAGATTAATTTTTGTGTGTTAATGATTTGTTTTATACATGCATCCAAACTTTTTTTTTTTAAGGAATGCCTCCAAACATATTATGCCCAATGAATATATTTTAAAAAGTGACATCGCATAATGAATTCATTTTTTCTAGCAGACACATGGTAAACTCGTTAAATGCATGTGTAAGAAAAATTTACATTGTCAATATATGTATAAATTAAAATATTTTTTTGAAGGATAAATTAAACTATTTATATATTTCTTATGATCCAACAAATATAATTAATTAACTGACACTAGAAAAACTTTGCACCAAAGTTTATACTATTATTTTTTTCTTTCTGTTATTAGAGAATCTCTTTTTGAGCTCCATTATCCTTCTGGAAACACCATTTCCATTTTCTTTAATAGTATAATATTTTTTTCTTAAATTCACCCTCTAAGTTTCCATGCCAAAAATATGTTCTCAAAAAATCTAGAAGTCTATTTAGATAAACTGACAAATACCACTTACATAATCTATTTTGGTTTGGTAAAAAAATGTTGTTTTGAGTTTAAATTCAATGAAAGTGTTTAATGTGTCAATACTTAAATCAGATGTTGTTGTTCATCTAATAATGTCGATATTGTTAGTTGAGGTAGACTTTACACTTTACTAACTAGTTTTTTTTAGGGTGATTTAATTATAAGATTAACTATTTTTTTTAAGGAGTTATAAGATTAACTATTTAAAATAAAGTAGTTAAATATTATTAAAAAAAAAGAAAGTAATTAAATAAAATAGAATTAAGTTCCCTTAAGCATAATTCAGTTGTTAAAGACATGCATAAGAGCTGAGTTCGAACTCCAC
>Ga0228711_1009262_pt1 | contig 13451 bp, 7 predicted proteins | sample MedpolnodulmetaG_2_FD_177996 | JGI IMG/M metagenome (GOLD analysis project Ga0228711, IMG submission 177996) | Root nodule microbial communities from Medicago polymorpha collected in Santa Monica, California, United States - brown nodules | ecosystem: Host-associated > Plants > Roots > Nodule...
AATAAGAATGTTTTTTTTTTTTTTTTTTTTTATGGTCGGGGTTTGAACCCCAACCTTACATATATCGTCTATGCCAATTGAGTTAAGCTCACGAGGACATAAACAATGGTATCTAGATTTACTTTCGCTTCATCTTTTATTATCTTTTTTTATTTATTTTAATTAATATAAATACCAGTACTTTTTTTTTTAAGGATATATACTACTATTATATAGCTGTCTACTCGGAGAATTGACATTATGTTAAACTTAAATAAATACACTTCAATTCACAACGCCTATTTTGTAGTTTTTTTAAAAAATTGCAAGTATTTTTTATTTATCTCTTGATTTTTATTTTATTTTTTGTTACAAAAGAGGGCGAAAGCCGAAAGAGAAAGAAAACTAAGAAATTAAACAGACATTCCTAGGCATGCAAGCCCCATAAATATCATCAAACAAAAGACTCTGAAGCTCACTAGGAGGATTCTCCAGAATATGAAAATCTAGAAAATCCATCAAAATGCTGAAATTAGCAAGCCAATCTGCACTTATGTTGCCTTCACGCCAATCTGAAAAATAGTCCTTGCATTTCAATAAATGTTTTTTAAAATCCCAAGAATAGTAAGGATTATTCTTCAAAGTCACGCAAAATGTAGGGACCAAAAACATATTTAACCCTAAAATAATTGGGATCCACTAACTACCACATGAGCATTCCGTTAGAGAATTAACAGCATGGACTAATTTTGATAACGGAGATAAAATGTGAGGATTTTAAAAACATTTAATGAAATGTAGAGACTATTCTTCAAAGGGGTGCAAAATGTAAGGATTAAAAACATATTTAACCCAATAAAAAAAACTGTACTCTAAAATCTAGAGCAACCATGAACATTGTGCACCACAAACCATGGGCATCAATCATTTGTGATATAGTCTGACCGTAAATTTTTTTAGAGTAAGTAAATTACACCCCCTCCCCTTAGCGAAGTTTGAATTACACTCTCATTCTCTCTTATGTTGTAATATACACTCCCCTCTATTAAAAATAAAAATAAATATTTTTATGACATTAAAAAATTTGTTCCACCATTCAAGAAAAAATTAGTCTAAAAATTGTTAATTTGTCTTTATATTGACTCTTAAACGATTAAAACACGAAACATTGAAGAAATGATTTCTTTTGGACAATAAACATACGTAAGTGGTCTATGTGGTGTCAACTAAAGGTTAGAGCTAGATTCTCTCTAACTTGAAAAGACATTTCAAATCTTATATGAAAATTAATGTACTAATGATATTTTTTATTTGTAACATAAAATTAAAGAAACTAATTTTTTAAGTTTCTTTCTATTATACCATCACTTTAATCCACCAATAAATTCTTATTTTCTTCAAACATACTCCCACTTTCTAATAAATTTGATTCCATATTTTTCTCTCATAATAATAAACAATTGATATAGTATATCTCTTTCAAACAAACCCTTAGTTTTTTGAAGACTTTATCTCTCTCATAACAGACGAATTTTCAATTAGATTTGTTCTTCTAATTTACACTCCATTTGGTTCAACATATGGGAGGGGAGGGGAGGGGAGCAAATTTAATGGAGGGGAAAGGAAGTGAGAGGAGGGGAAAGGAGATATTTTATTTAAATATACATTTGGTTCAAAAGAGAGAATGTGAGGGAAAGGGAGGAATGTTAATTAAAAATAGGTTTAATTCGCAAGGAGATGAGAGAGATTATAAAATTAATTTACCTTTTTGTCCTTAAAATTTAAGTAAGAATAGTTTTAAGTTGTAACATAAATTTGAGTATTGATTTGTCAATGTAATAATGAAATTAATTTCACATCTTCCCCTCCAAAAAAAAGACTCCAATTTGGGGGGAAGCAATAGATGAGTCAATGAGGGGTTTTCTCCACTCCCCTTCCCCCCGCCTTCTAAAAATTGAACCAAATATATCAAATTAAAAATATTCCCTTCCCTTCCCTTCCCTTCCCTCCCCTCCCTATCAAAAAACTCGAACAAAAAACGGACCCTTAAACTTTTTAACAATATTGTTAGAACCTTATTTATAGAATTTCTACTCTTCATAGATCAATTGTTATAGGTAACAAAAGTTTATTTGAAGCAAACCTTGTGTTGAAAAACTTGAATTGTTCAAAAAGATATGATAAATCCATTATTATTATAGGAAATAAAAGTATTTTGAAAACAAAAACAATCTTTGTAAAAAAAAATAACAAACTTGAATATTTCAAATACAATTGGTTAATTAGTTTTATTTAAAAGGAATATAAGTAACTTTGAAAGGATCTAATTATCAAATTTTACCTTAAAATATTAAAACGACAGTTAAATAGGAACACACGGTCAATGAACAACCATTCCAAAGGAATTTGCACCACCTAGGAAAGATAGAAATTCTTAAGCCATCTTGGAGTTTTGATGTGTCTTTTGGATTTGGACCCCTCAATTGTTGTCTTGCTAACATTATCAACCAACCTCTTTCGTTTTTCTACAGAAGCTATTTGCACCACTTAGTAATGATAGAAATTCTTAAGCCATCCTGGCGGTGGGGTCTTCGACTGGGGTGAAGTCGTAAAAGGTAGCCGTAGGGGAACCTATGGCTGGATGGAATCCTTCACGATGGAAATGCCCTCTTCCCCCAACCTACGGGGCTAGCTTGCTGGAATGCGGGCGGGCTTTGGGAGTTTTGATGTCTCCTTTGGATTCGGATCCCTCTATTGTTGTCTTGCTAACATCATCAACCAACCACTTTCGTTTTTCTACCACGTATAATTTTCTTTATCTATTTGATTTGTAAATGATCATTGTTTAATAAACGCTCGAGTTTAGCTCAGTTTGTAGGGACAATGCATAATATATGCAAGGTCTGGGGTTTAAATCCCGACCACCACCAAAAAAACGACCAATGTTAAACATGTGTTATGTGTATGATTTATAAAGTGATTAAGAAAACTCATAATTAACTTCCATACAATTTTTATAGAAAAAATTAACTGCCATACAAATAAGTGACTAAAAATGTAGAAAAGAATTTTATAAAAGAAAATGAGAGAAAGGGTGTGAGTTAGTGTATAAGATTGAACTTTGTCTCTGATTAGTTTGAATCAATTTCAATGCTTTGTAGATCATCAAGTGGGTGGATTAGATATTGTAGAGATGGTAAAATTGTATTCAGTAATTAGTTAAAATCATAAAATGTCATTAATTTGCTTCATTTTTTGTTAAGATGAGAAGACTAATCATTTACTCTTTATAAGTAGCACCAATATTTCTTAATTGAGTTATAAATGAATGAATCCCTGTGAGCTTAGGTCATTTGGTATGGATATTGTATGTTATATGTAGAGGTCGAGGTTTGAACCCCGGATACCCCATTTCTCTATAATTAAATTGTGTGAGCTCTAACCACTAGACTACTTAACCAAAAAAAAAATGAATGAAAAACAAAAGGCAAAGATAATACATGGAAAAGGAAAACATAGGCATATCATTAAACATTCGATCGTAGGACCTATTTAAAATGACAGGTTGATACATAACTAAATTCACTACTTGCCTAATTCTGGTCACACTAAAATCAATTTATAGAACATGTTAAGAAGGAAAATATGGAGAAATCATGTTCAATTTACTTTGAAAAGAAATGATGAAATTTAAAATTTGGAAAAACTGCACTGTTCTTGTTTTTTTTTTGTTGATAAAAATAAACGATATTTATTTATTCAAATTGGTATAATACATCAATAAAATACACATTAAAAGTCACTAAAAACAAAAGGGATGAATATGCGAATAAATTCACAACATCCATGTTAATAACATAAAACTGCATTGTTTTTGTTGTTTAGCCACTCACCGGTTCCATATAGAAAAATTCACAACCAAGGTTATATCATTTTCAATGTCTGCCAAAAGGCAGCCTGCTCTATCAAGAAGTTTCGGTTTTCTGATCTCAATTCTTGTGGTGGTGGTATACTTCTTAGTGATCTACGTCTCCAAACTTTTCTCTATGATCGTATTTCGATCTTCATTATATTATTACGGTTTTCTGCAATTTACTACTACTGTTATTTTGAGAGTGAATCACAAATTCATAATTTTGTATTCTTAAGGAAATGTAATTTGGATGAATTTGTATTCTAATTGTTACTGAAGGGTCAGAGGGATTTAGATATTACACCAAGGTAAGCTTGCCAAAGTCATTTCACTCAGATTTTAATTGTCTGAACTCTGAATAGGTTTTATAATCCCTCATTTCATTATTTTCTTCTCTTTATTCTGATGAGTTGACTAAAATGTTGGTTGTGACTTGTCGAATGTCAATTAACAAATTCGACACTCAATGACGAATAGCACGCTGTAAAACTTGAGACGGGTTTGCTTTGAGGTTCAATATTTCACAATACTATCTTGTCATGTGAGTGACCAGAATTCAGCTAATAGTGATGATTACTAAATTTTTGTGCAGGATTCTCTGGGCGAAGTTAGAGATGTTGACATTGACACTACTGGTGATGCATTTATTTATGGGATTCTCTACGGCATAGCTTCTGACCCAAGTATTTTCAAGGTAATTCAGATATCTTAACACATTGTAGTTTTGTTAATTTAGAAAATAGTTGAGTGTTTGGAGTTGATGAAGTTATTTTATGTGGCAGGATGAGAAACGTCTCCAAAAAGCTTTCGCCAATCTATGTGGCGCATCACGGTGACAGAGAGAGGAGTAATTCCTGCATTACCTACAAAAGATGTTGTCCTCCAATTTGATGCAAACATAGGAACATCAGCTGTTATAAAATAATATTTTTTAGATGAAAATAGTAATTATTTTGAATGTTCCCATTATGGATTTATTATATTATATACTTAATTATGTATACCTCGTATATAATAGATATATCTATATCTATCTATAAATCTCTATTCATTTAAATATATGTAGTATAGATTTTAGGCTAAAATATGGTACTCGTCCCTGCAAATATGTCTCGTTTAAGTTTTGGTCCCTGTAAAAAAAAAATTGTTTTTGGTCCCTGCAAAATTTTTTGTTTTTTAAAATAGTCCCTCCAGGGACTATTTTCAGAAACAAAAAATTTTGTAGGGACCTGTTTAAAAAAACAAAATATTTTGCAGGGACCAAAAACTACAAAATGGGTCCAGTCATCATGTGTCACGTATGCAAATCATCACAAAAATGGGGTCAGAGACTATTTTAAAAAACAAAAAATTTTGCAAGGACAAAAAACAAATTTTTTTTCACAGGAACCAAAACTTAAACGAGGCATATTTGCAGAGATGAGTGCAATATTTAAGCCTAGATTTTAAAATAGACTTCGTATAAGTATATCAATTCTAGTGATTATAGACTAAATTTTATTAGAATCAAAATATATTATAATAATCAACAAAAAAACTAACCAGTACAAATACGAAATTGAGGTACCCCATTTGATGATAAACATACCCTCCCTTTTTGTTCCTTTAGTTGGCCTAGTATTTCAAAGGATTGCAATGGCTTCTTTATTTTTCCATGTATAAAAACACAAGATTTTTTAGAAACGGGAAGTAGGAACAATTGTAAATTCTTCACTTTTTAAAAAATGTTATTATTTTGAATGTTCCCATTACTTTGTAAAAAATTAAATTAATTAAAAATTGATAATAGGCCAGGCTCTTATCTTTACTTGTAAATAGCACTTTACAAACTTATGCTTGATAGAAAGATTTTTTTTTTATAGTGGCCGGGGTTTGAACCTCTGACATTTGATAAATGCTCAAAAGTGATATATTTCATGTGTTAGTTTAGGCATTTTAGTGACTTGTTTTGCAAGATTATCTATGGAAAAGCTTCAATTTTATGCAAATATGCCATTTATGCTTTATGTGCCTTACTATATCCTTTTTGTGCAGGAAAATACAAGTAAGGACCAAGAAATCAACAAAAATGCAAAGTCAGCTCGCTTAAACGAGCAAGTTCCAGAGAGCACAAGGTCAGCTCGCTTACAGCTCGCTTAAGCGAGTACAACAGGATAAGGCTACGTGGCAGCTTCTCAATGACCAACGAAAGATTTTCTAGCCGTTCGCTTGAAGCGTCCTCCGCTTGCTTAAACGAACGAGCACAGATTCAGCCATATAAATAGCTTTTCTCTCATTTTTTGAGAAACCCATTCGTTGTTTTTGATATTTTTCCGATTTATAGAGAGAGAGGACATTTTTAGAGAGAGAAACATGAAGCAAGAGTGTTAGAAGTGGATTCTTTCCAAGATTTGTAGAGAAATCTTGAATCTTGTCATGAATCTTCATCTTTTCTTCCACTTTTGCAATGCTACTATGAAAGTAAGTAGCTAAATCTATCATTTGGGGTTAGAGGTACTTGATCAAGTTAATATGTACACCCTTCTGTCCTATTTATAAGAAACATTTCACTTTTTTGATTCATTGTATAAATGATGTATTTGGTCTATATTCTAGACAAGATACATTAATTACACAATGAATATAAAAAGTCAACTTTTTCTTATAAATAGGACCGGAGAGAGTACTCTTTTTGAAACTTAAATATATGATTCTAGCAATATTTTACTTGATGTTGATTTTATTCTTGTGTTTAATGTTATATTTATGATTTGAAATGATGTTGAAAGATACTTTTGAATCTAGGGTTAGAATAATAATCTAGCAAAACTTTAATTCTAGACATGGAATTTAGGTTTTGATAAGCACTTTGAATATTGAAACTTAAAGCTTTTGTATCGTTTAATAGTTCGGGAAATCGACAATACAACGATGCAATCGACTATTGGATTGTTTAATAGTTTGGGAAATCAATATTTAAATGATCCATTAGAAATCACGACATCATTTGGACACGAACGATGTTGTTGAGCGATATGTGATAATGTCGAGTAAAGCTAGAATCCGTTTAAGTAATCATAAGAGTGCATTATTTAATGCTTGGTCAACGACTCTAATCCCAGACGTGAATTGCCCTACCTCGTCTCAATTTTATTGCTATATTCCAATTTAGATTAGTTTTTAATCAATCAATCCTTTAAACCATAAGTTTAGACCGATATTGATCGTTGAAAGGTTTGAATGTATCTTGAATAAAGGAAGAGATTATCCGATCAATTTCCGTCTTGCTCATGGTATATATAATGGAATGATGCAAATTGTAATTCCTCACGGTTTGTGTTACTGAGGTAAAACGTTCAAGATTATCTTAAAGATAAAGAACCCTTATATTTTTATATTTTATATATAAAAATAAAAGGGAATAAGACTAATTATGTAGATGATTTAAGATTAAAAAAAAAACTCTAAAGTTTTGTAAAAAAATATTAGAACCCCTCTATTACATACGAAGGTAGTTCTATTGCATCCTAAAAAAGAAAAAATTAGATACGAAGGTAGTTTTATTGCATCCTAAAAAAGAAAAAATCATATGAACATCATAAACTAAATATGATCTTTTGTTACAAAACACACAGAAAGGAAAATATATGTTGATGTGTCAAAATATTAAGATGAGACAAAATTATGATTTACTGGTCTTTAACTTTCATAATTGGAGAAAGAAAAAATAAATTGTAAATTGTTTTTAACTCTTTAGATATTTAGAAGTTAATTAGAGGAAAATTTGTTTTGGTTGAGATTAAGATTAAGATTGTTTGTTTTGTTAGAAAAGATTATGTTAGTATGTTTTATCGACTAAGTTTGTATTAATTTGTTTTTAAGAGAGGTAGTAGAAGATGAGATTCTGAAGTATGGCAAATTTGTTATCACAGATTCACAACAGACATGAATGATAAGGTGAATGTGTTAATGTAGATCATGAAGTGGGCCGATTATCCATTGCACCTTGCAAGGGTTCATATTATGGTGTCAACAAGAAATTCTGTTTAGAATGCAATAAACCGAAGAATGAGGATGACAATTTTGTTTGTAGTGGCTGATAATAGAAAATGTGCAGATCTACACTAAATAACTGTATACGATATTCTTCATACTCCATTTAACTTAGGCCTAGGAGTTATGCACTTGCTTTGGTTCTATGATTAACGACATATCTTATGAATTCTATAGCTCTGTGCTGACAGCATTGTTTGCAATAGGTATAAAACCTTTATATGTTCAAGACAAAAATTCTATTTATAGATTTCTTAACCAGTGCCCCGGGGGCACCGGTTAACAAGACCAATAAAATATTAATGGATCATATCAATAACCGTCAATTGGATTGGCCATCAATGCTTGTTTACTTTGGTTGTTGCATCCTTATCCTTTTCAAGAAGTTTACTAATGAGGAAAACTATAACACTTTCATGGCAAATTCTATTCGCGAACTTAGGGATAGAGCTAAATGCGATCCTGATGCTAAGCTTGATATTCCATTTGATTTTAAAAAAGCTAATGCAATTAGAACTATGCTTGGTGCTTGTTCAATACTTTGAAAGGATGAAATTAGTTTTCTTTTGAAGTAAATCAATTGCGAAAGTTCAGGAATTGGTTCTGTTTGCGGAAATTAGAACTTAGGGAATTCGTTAGCTTGGTTTGATATGCGTCATTTGGTACTCATGAATGATTTTTTGGTTATTCCTCAATCAGTTCTGTTTGAAATTAGAGTTTCCAGAGAGGTGGAAAATTTAATTGAGGCCATTGCAGAAGTTACTTCATATCCTTACCCTCGGTTTTTTGTGTGCGTGGCTTCTAATTGTGAACGGCTGAAAGTGGAAGCTTCAATGTTTCCTACTTTAATAGCAGTTGCATATAAGCTGGAAAAGGGTGTCAATAACAACAATATTGAAATTTTCGAATCAATTTCTACAACAGGAGCAAATCCATCAACAGTACAATCCTTGGTAACACTTCACAAAACTGCTTTCCCATAAAAGCAATGAAGGACTTCAATTGTGCAGAGAGCACTGATTGAGCTACGGTAGCAGTCACGGAGAATGTGGCTTTGGAAATTTTTTTTGAGGGAAATGTGGCTTTGGAATTCTGTATGTAAGAATATAGGCATAGTGTTTCTTATAACTTTTTTCTCTTTTTAATTTTCTAAATGACATATGCACCAGATTACTGTGAAACTCAGTGTTCCTGTATTTTTTTGTGTTGAAATGAGCAATAAATAAACAGATGCAATTTGTAAGCAGATGAGTTTGTTCTTTGTAGACATCCCTAAGTATATGGCTGAATTATCCTTGTTTGAGTTGAAATTTCTAAGTGAAATTATGGAATGATGCAAATTGTAATTCTCTACAGTTTGTGTTTCTGAGGTAAAACTTTCAAGGTTATCTTAAAGATAAAGGACCCTTATATTTTATATATAAAAATAAAAGGGAAAAAGACTAATTTTGTAGATGATTTAAGATTTAAAAAACAAATCTCCAGTTTTGTAAAAAACCGAAAGCAAATACTGAAAATGAAATCTAACATAAGGCATAGTTAAACAAAATCAAAATACATAATCCATCACCGATTTAAGTTATTGGTCTAATCACACTCAATTCGATTTGTCGGCTTCATTCTCTAACATAGAGTAGAGCTGCAACTGCATCAGATTTGTGGAATAGCTGTGAGGTGAAGTTTCACCAAAGATTGTACTGTATTCGGATTTGCACCTACGGCAAATGAAATATCCTCAACAGTAGAAGAATTTTTATCTCCCCTATACAGAACCTTAGCAACAGCAATGAAAGTAGGAAACCTAGAAGCTTCCACCATCAACAGATCTGCATTCATAGCCATAAAGCTATAAAATTGGGGGTAATTACATTCCATAACAACACTACATGCCTCAGTCAAGTCATCAACCTCACGTAAATTAAAACACGGGGGTCAAGAAGAACAGGAGAGCGAGGATTAACCAACATATCATTCAAAAGATTGAAATGTTCCATCTCATACCAAGATAACATATTGCAAAGGTACTTGCACACACCACCAAGTCTAGTGTCGGAATCATTCATGGTATTCACAAGAAGCGTAATTGCATCAGAGCGAAATTTAAACTGAGCACCAAACATAGTCCTCACTGCATTTGCTTTCCGATAATCAAATGGAATATCGAAATTTTCATCAGCAGGGTCACATCCAGCTTTTACCTTCATCTCATGAATAGAACGAATCATAAAGTTCTTGTAATTTTCCTCATCAGTAAATTTCTTGAAGAGAACAACGATACAACAACCAATGTAGACATAGATGGAAGACCAATCCATTGGAGAAACAACTGGTGTTGGACGTTTTGTTTTGGAAAATCTTGGCCACTGCAAAGGAAGCTTCTGCAGGAGTGCTAAATATTCTTCTCCTGTTATACTCTCCAGTGCTGACTTTGCAGTGGTTTCGACATTAATTAGAACGGCACATATCATAGGTCCAACAGCACTACAGCAGCACATAGTTCCTTGTTGTTCTGTGAACGCTTTGCGGCATTATATGCATCACAAAAACCCATGGCTCTATTTTTACTATAGTACATCTCTGAAATATGACCATTCAAAATTTCGCGCTTAGGATAGTATGGTTTAAAACTATTGAGCTTAACTCTCAGATGGTCGAGTTTTGTACGAGGAACGTTGGTGGAGACAGTGTTGTACATTTTTTAGTATGCTAGAAAAAAGTGGCCTATTGTGTGTTTGTGGTAAGCAAAACTATCACTATATATAGTGACATTGTATGTGTGTGACTGTGACTATGAAAAGAGTGGAAGAAGGAAAGGCACAACAAAAGGAGATAGAAAGACAAGAATGAAATTAAAATATAGGAGAATGCAAGCTTAGTTACGTGAGGAAAATGAAGAGATGGGTCATGAAACAATTAAAAGTGTACGGTAACCATTAAAAGAAGGTATTGGAAAGTGAACATTTAAAGTTTAAATAAGCACTAGCCAAGCAATTAGCACAACAAAAAATAATTTAAATAAGCAGCGGGAATGAATTACAAAAGATTTAAAAATAACAAATTACTTAAAAAAAAGTTAAATACTACAATTTCTAATGCATTGAATACACAATTTTCATAAAAATTTACTATTTAAATTCTTTAAAGAGTGTTCACTTGCTATCATTTTTAAGTGGTGTTTGTTTAGCACTACTTCCGGTCATTATTATGAGAAAAAAAATTGCATTTTAAGTTCATTGAATGACTAACATATTTAGTTTATAAAAAATAGTTTTTTTGTTTGCAATAGTGACAAGATAGAGTATTTGTTATGAAAATTAAATGGAGATAGAAAGACAGAACTTAAAATGAGATGCACGCACAATTGCCTTAAAAAAAAGGGTTGTGTTAACTTGTGCCCTTATGACACATGATAAGAAACCCAAAAGAAGAAATATTCTCTAAAGTTTTGTACATTTAATTCATTAAAAAGTTAAAGATTAAATGTAATGCAAACATTTCAATAAATTATTTCTATATTTGTTTCATTAACTTGTGCCTTAAGGGCACAAGTTAGTATTTCCCTAAAGTAAATGAAGAGGTTACAAGTCATTCAAATATTCGAGTTATAGCATATAAACTATTATGATTAAAAAAGTGACATTTTCTCATAAGATTATAGTTTTATTGTTATGAATTTATAGTAAAATATGATGAATAGATAATAAGTTAGCTTAAAGATGATTAGGATAGCTGATATGGTCACTTATGCTTATAGCGGATAACTAACTAATGAATTTGTAGTGCTTAGTAAAATTAGTGGTTGAACTAACTAATAAACATAAAATGACTAAATATGATATATTTAGTTATTTTTTAAGATGGCAATAGTAATATTGAGATAAATAATAATAAGCTATACACTTTACGCTATACCATGTTTGGATTGAGTTTATTTTAAGCTTATGAAAAATAGTTTATGTAAATAAATAAGTTTTTATTTTAATTTATAAGCTCTCACTAACAAAAATTGTATCTTCATAAGCTGTTTTTTCATAAACTACCTTAAAAACTTATAAATAAGACATAAAAACTTATTTATTTGCATAAGCTGTTCATATAAGCTCTAAAATAAGCTAATCCAAGCGGGGTCATAAACTACTTGAATTGGATTATCGAACTCCAATATAAGCTAGGAAAAATAAGCTTATCAAACAAATCATTTTTAGTTAAAAGAACTTATAAGACATATGTTATTATAAGCTCGAAAACATGTCTTATCAAAATATGAGCTTATAAGACATGTAAGTTAAAATCTATAGCGTTTATCGATAAGTTAATTCAAGAAGTTTATTATTTATCTCACTTTTTACCTTAATTTTACCTTGGCAATCTTTATTAAAAAAATAAATATTAATTAAATATACATTTTATTATATCTTTATAAACTACTTAAATCTCTAATTTTTTCAAACATTATAAATTCAATCAACTACTCCCTCCATTTCTAATTATAAACAAAATTTACTTTTTAAGTTCATTCAATTAATGATGGCTTAAATGCATTTTTGGCTCCCTATGTTTGCCGTCGTAGCGATTTTGGCCCCTAACAAAAAAGATGCAATTTTGACCCTCTAATTTTCGCAACCATACTGAGAAGCCGCCACGTGTCCCAAAAAAGGGGTCAAAATCGCAACTTTTTTGTAAAGATAAGGGGCCAAAAGAGCATATTTCCCTAAACATGGCAAAATTAGGGGGTTAAAATTGCATTTTTTTTGTTAGGGGGCCAAAATCGCTACGATGGTAAACATAAGGGGCCAAAAGTGCATTTAAACCATTAATGATGTATATGGTTCATAATATGGACCACATACATCATTAATTGAATGAACATAAAATGTCAATTTTTCTTATAATTAGTAACAGAGATAATACTAGCTTATAAGTCATATGTTATTCTTAAAGAAAAAAAGTCATCTATTATAAACTACTTTATCGGCTAAAAAACTAGTTTATTAGCTACCGACTTTATTTTACCAAACGGGAAAATTATAATCTAAAAAAAAAAGTTAAAAGAAATACAATATGTTATCTATCTATCTATTTATCTATAATTGGAGAATAGAGTACAAACTCTACACTCTAACCCTAATAGCCGATTTGACTTTTTTGCCTTTTATTTTTGCCAATTCAGTGATAGGAAATGGTGACTTGCATATGAAAGTAAACTAGCCACATGAGATAGACCACATATGCAACAAAATGAGGGCTAAATTAGTGACATTCAAGCATCTAAACCATTCTAGAGAGTAAACACTATACACTCATACAAACTCAATGGGAATGCGTCGGTCCAAAAAAAAATAAAGAAACCGTTGTAGAGTTTTTAAATTAGAGAAAATTGAATTGAGGTAGCGAAAAAAAAGATGAGGTGAGTGTTTTCTTAAAGAAGATGAAATTTAAGAAAATATATAAACACCGTATAGTTTGAACTCTAATCCAACCGGTAGAAAAACATATAATTCTATAATATACAACTTTACACCACTAC
>Ga0228711_1009264_pt1 | contig 13447 bp, 13 predicted proteins | sample MedpolnodulmetaG_2_FD_177996 | JGI IMG/M metagenome (GOLD analysis project Ga0228711, IMG submission 177996) | Root nodule microbial communities from Medicago polymorpha collected in Santa Monica, California, United States - brown nodules | ecosystem: Host-associated > Plants > Roots > Nodule...
AGGATGAGGCTAAAGTTGTTCCAATTTGAGTGGGAACCTCATCCACAACATGTTCTATGATCATTTGTTCAGGTTCAGCAGGGTTAAGTGTAGTCTCAGTTGAAGGTTGGGCTACACTTATGGGTTGGACAACAAGGATTTGTTCTTCTGATAAAGAAGGTTGATCATTAGAAGCAGGTAAATTGGAAAGAGAAGTTTTCTTGTTGGCCAACTTTCTCAATGCAATACCAAAAGAGGTGTTGGAGTAAGTTGCATTGAGATGGTATGGCTGATATTCAGGATGAATAATCATTTCAGTGCAGGTATTTGTGGCCATTTCTAAGTTAGGTTCTTGTTGATGGGGGCTTTCTAAATTAACTTCATCAGAAGCTATTTTAAAGGCTCTTTCTAGGTTTGGCTCAAACCCTGGTAATTCACCTTGATAGTGATTAGCCAGTTCATCTAACATAGATGGTTCAGAAGATTGGGTTGATGGTTGAGGTTGAGATGATGATGTTTCAGGAATATTTGGCTCAGGCACTGCTTGTTCATTCACAAACTCTGCATCAGCATGAATAGTTTGGAGTGGTTCAATCATATGAGGTTGCATAGGATGATTAACAGGCAGTTTATTACAAACATCAATTCTCATTTGGCTCAAATCAACTATTCTATTAAGAACAGATGGATACATAGGTACAAATGTATCACCATCATGCTTTTTCTGGTGCTTGGTAGATGATGATGGGGATAAGGATTTAGGTAAGGTTGCATAGACTCTATTCAATGGAATATTGTCTATGTCTGAAGAGGTTGAAACAGAGGTTGAGTGGGATGCTGAGGTTGAACTAGATTCTAATTCTATTACATTAGAGATATTATGAGAATCCGAGTTACCTCTTGTTGCTTCTGAAGCAACAGCTTCTGAACAAGTTACATCCTCCTTCTGAGTTTCTTCAGCAACATTCAACAAGTCACTAGCGATCATCAACTATTGAAGATCCTCTGTTATCTCAATCACCTTATGAGCAAATTCAACTGTTGATTCCTTCAGCAAAGCTTCAGCAGGAACCTCAATATCTTTAGCAATTTCCAGAGCTTTTTGTAAAGAAGCAGCATCAACAACCTTCTTCAATTTTACCTCTCTTGTGACCAGATCAGATGCTGCTTCTATCTCCTCATCTTACTCTACCACATAGGTTGAAACCATCAGTTTCCTGACATTTTGCTTCCTCTTCTTCTTAGCAATTGAAGGTTGAGGAGGTAAAGATTGTGAAGAACCAACTGTCTTGCCACTCCTTGTTCTTTTGTTCAGAATCTTAGCAGGTTCTAAGTCTTGAACTTCATCTTGAATAGTTGGCACTTCAGAACCAACTAGCTGTTCTTGAGGATCATCTTTTGCTTTCTTCATCATCAGCTTCTGAAGTTGCCTTCTTCTTAGCTTTCCTCTTCTTGGAAGTAACTGGCAAAGAACCACCATACATGGTGTCTGGAATGTCACTGTATTTGATAGTTTTCCCAGTAGCTTTCCAATGCTCATACACATAATGAGCTCTAACATATAGAGGATCTTGTTTGCAAATTGGAGGAAAATTATCCATAAGATTTGATAAAATGTTTGACTCCTGCAAATCAGTAGCCATTCTGATGACCGCTTTTACCAGATGCATGTTGTAAAGTGTTGAGCCATTGATGTACTTCCCAACCATGGTTCCAAGGTTGTTATCATTGACAGCTTTTGACATTTTTAGGACTTCCAGCATCCCTCCTTGATGGAATATCTCAGATAGCAGTCTTCCATAAGGCACAAAAGCTCTGTTCTTTTGCTGACTTTGCTCCAATGCCCATAACATGTGGTGGAAGATGTATCTGGGCAAATTCACTCTTTCAAAAGAGATAAAGTAGTGTAAAGACACCTTATGCTCTAATGAAAGATGATCTACACCCCCTCCTTTGGGTAGAAAACATTCTTGCAACAGCTTCTGAAGAACTTTATGTTCTTTTTCCATGTTACTGTACTTTCCATCCTTCTTACCTTTGAAGAGAGACTGTTTCACCACCGGTATCCAATCACCAGTCTTTTTATTCAGATTCCATTGAAAGGCTCCTTCAACACTCCTTCTGCAGGCTCTTCCAATCACTTCCTCAGTGATGGTGACTGGAATCCCCATTACATTGGAACGAATTTCAGTTCTTTTGAACTCTTTCAGTCCCATTTCAGCCCTTGATTTTCCTTTCAGACCAAGATTAAGCAAAACCATGTGATCTTCTTCTGCCTTTGCAGCATATTTATCGTATATCTCTGCCCTTACCTAGAAGTATTTTACCAGGTTTTCATAGCATGGTCCATCCAGCATTAAGAAGTAACCTGACAAGTTTTGATATCTGAGATAGCTTGACAAATCACAGTCATGTCAAGCAAGTGATACGAAATCCACTGGATTCTCCACTTGGACTGTTAATTGCCATTTTTCTAGTTTCATTGATCTCCCTTTTATCTGAAGAGATTCTCCAGTATTCAGTTGCATGGAGGTTCCTTTAGTTGAACTTGAAGATGCCATTGAGATTGATGAAGGTTTTAGGGTTCTAAGGGTTTGATTTTGAAAGATACAATTTTTGTAGAGATTCAGCCTAAAATTAGAAAGTGTATGTTGTGAAGTGAGTAGTGTGTGTTTTTGTTTAAGTGTTTTTAGCAAAAACGATTGCAATTCAGAAGGGGACAAAAAAACACAACATTAATGACATAGGGGGCGTGAGATAGTACATTTAAAGCAAAAATTCATCATTGGCCTCTTACGTTATACACTAATACACTTAAGCCACGTCAGAGTTTCTCAGAGTAACTGCCAAGTTAGTGGGACATGTGTTACAAAAAATTAACTTCCAACGTTTCCACTAATTCTGCTATTCAGAAGCAAAGAGTTCAGTTTCTGATGTTCAGATGCTGACGTCATCTTTAGAAGCACATTTTCCTCAGAATCTCGGTGAAGAGCTTCTGATGGACTATAGCTTCTGAATGACTTCAAAATCTAACTTCTTATTCAGAGACAAGCAAATTTAATCAAACATAAAGTCCATGTTCAAATTTTTCTTTATAAAATCAAATCTTTCCACAGTTAAAGGCTTAGTAATATATCAGCCCATCGATGTTCAGTATCAATGAATTGTATATCTAAAATTCCTTTTTGAACATAATCTCTGATAAAGTGGTGTTTGATTTCAATATGATTGACTCTTGAATGTAGAATTGGATTCTTTGACAAACAAATAGCAGCAGTAATATCACAATAAATGGGAATACTGTTAGTATTAATTTGATAATCTTCCAACTGATGTTTCATCCAAAGCAGTTGTGTACAACAACTTGCAGCTGAGATGTATTCTGCTTCTGCTGTAGACGTAGCAATAGTTGCTTGTCTTTTGCTAGCCCAGGATATCAGATTCTCACCAAGAAACTGACAGTTTCCACTGGTTGATTTCCTTTCAATCCTATCACTAGCATAATCAGCATCACAGAATCCAACCAACTTACAATCTAAGGATTTCCTGTAGAGGAGTCCAAGATTAGTTGTTCCTTTCAGATATTTGAAGATTCTCTTAACAACAGTTAAATGAGATTCTCTAGGATCTAACTGGAATCTTGCACAAAAGCACACACTGAATAAAATATCCGGCCTAGATGCAGTGAGGTATAACAAAGAACCAATCATACCTCTATACAGCTTTAGATCTACCTTTGATCCAATATATTATTTGCTTAAGGTGTAGGTAGGATGCATTGGTGTGTTCATCACTTTACAATCTTCAAGCTTGAATTTTTTCAGAAGCTCCTTAGTGTATTTTGTTTGATGAACATACACCCCGTCTTTGCTTTGATTGATTTGAATTCCAAGGAAGAACTTCAATTCTCCCATCATGCTCATTTCAAATTCATCTTACATTAACTTAGAGAACTCATTGCAAAGAGATGCATTAGTAGAACCAAATATTATATCATCAACATATATTTGTACAACAAGAATGTCTTTCTTAAGAGTCCTTCTGAAGAGTGTTGTGTCAACTTGACCTCTTTTAAATTCATTTTTAATTAAGAAATTACTTAGTCTATCATACCAAGCTCTGGGAGCTTGTTTAAGACGATATAGTGATAATTTGTAATACTCAGTCTGTCATTGGACACTATTATTTTGTTTGATACACATTTTGTAATTTATTAATTACACCATTTATTAAATTTAGAAGATAATAATACCGAAAGACGAAGTTGATTTGTAGCTATTGCTAGACTCTAAGTTTACCAAATCTCAAATTCAATAAGACTAATCTATGTATATTGCAAGACTCCAAGTTCACCAAAGCACAAATTCAATATGTCCAAAATATGTTTATATGTCTAAACTCAAAACCCTTAATCATGCCACCCTTACAAATTATCATGTCAATCCATAATATAATTGGCTATCTATGCAAATGAACCATTTTGATCCGTAGAAGTAACATCTGTCTTTAGACGAATGCATCCAAGACCTATCTCATTACATGGTATAAAGTTGTTCATTTTATCAAACAACAAAATATTGTTAGGAGATGATTTATTTTCTTCTTTCGTAGATTCCCATAGATTAAAAAGCTTTTGTTGAAACTCATCCATTGGTGTCATTGTATCCATTGGTGTCGGAGTCTCCATTGGTGTTGGATCCACACTTGGTGGAGGCCTCTAATCTACAAGTGAACACTTTTTTTGTGAGATTTTGATGTTCCATTTATTTGTATTACCATAATTAAGCGTTCAGTTGTAGAGAGGCCTCAACCGAGTTATAGAGTAGGAGATAGACGATGGAGGTGACAATTGGGTGCCAACGTAGTTATGATGTTTATGTCTCCTCTTGATACTCTCCCTACTTCTTTGCCTATCAATTTTTTTTTAATAAATAATTAAACTACTATTTTTTATAATGGAAAAATGAAATATTTATTATAAATTTACGACGTATTATAAAAATAGAAATTAAATAAATTTTATCTAAACAATATAATTCCTAACTAAACTTTTAGCCTATAAAAAGATATAAACTTTTATGAAGTTTGAAAATATTTATTATTGAATATGAAAAATAAAATAATTTAAAACTAATTTGGAAAGTATTTATTAGTCGAAGAAAATTCAAAGAATATTTATTATATTCCATTAAATAATTTAATTTCATTTAAAAGAAAATATTCAATAATTATTATAATTTATAATTAATTAGGGAATATTATTATTTAATTACATCAAAATAATATTTATTTATTATATAAACCAGTATTTAAACAAGTAAGGATGACCATTGTAGCTCAACTCCCTTTTCATCATATCTCTCTCTCTCACTCTCCCTCTCTCTCTCGCTCGCCCTCTCTCTCTCTCTCTCTGATTACCTATCTCTCCAGCTATGGCCAAACAATTTCCATGTGACATAGATGGTGATTGTTTTGCATGCTAGACTCATCCTAGAGAAGAAGAGAAGCTACAATGTGTCAAGTGCGTCACCTTGTGGCATCTGTTGTGTCTCTCCATAGACCTGCCAACGAATCTAGATGACACAGTAAACTGAATCTGATCCGATTGTTTAATCATGGAGAGATCATTTGTTCCATTTACACGGCAAGTACATGACACTGTTAGTGCAAATCAAGGATACAAGACCTGTTTTTTAGAGATTTAAGACCACTTTCGCACAAAAACAGGTCTGAAATCTCTAAAAAATAGGTCTTGTATCCCTGGTTTGCACTAGCATGTCAATGCAGATCTGATGGACGCAATGTTGGCGTCGAAGAAAGGAAATAATACTAACAGTGCTGAGACTAACATGTCTTTGTCTAACACTCTCACCAGAGATCTCCAATGTTTCAGTTGCTATGGATTATATGAGAGGCCTGTCACGGTATCGGCTTCTACTTTGTATCTCAAAAATATGTCCTTTTTTCAATCCATTGTTTTCTCTCCTTCTGTAATCCTTTTATGCAAATTATTTGGTTTTTTATTTATCTATTTTGTTTTAGTGAAATGGGATGTATTCAACGGAATCACAATACTGCTATAAAATCATTTATAATATTCTTGCAAATAGTTTTTACGCATGTTTTAGGTTCATTATGTTTCAATTCTTTTATTTTCTATTTTTTATTTGAAAAAATATATATTTAAATTCTTAGAACACGGTTGACAAAATTAATCCATCATTTTTACATTTTTTCATCATATCCTAAGTGTACCTTAGTATATTTCCCTTCTTATTCTTTTTTTCTTTACTTAATATTGGCATGGTTGCATGCAAAAAATATATAACTTGTACTAATAGTTTTCATATTTTTTTCATTAGACTCCTTGTGGGCACACTTGTTGTTTTGAGTGTTTTCGTAAGTGGGTGCTGAAAGGGAATAGGACTTGCGCCATATGTCGTCATAACATTCCAGAGAAAATTTGTGTCAATGTTGCTCTAGAAACCGTTGTTCGTGCTGTTAAGGATGAATATGAGAAAAATAGGGGTGTGCTTGTTGGTGATACATGGTCATATAGGGCTATGTGTAGGCAATGGGATGTACCTAATACTAATGGACATTTAAATCATGGTGCACAATCAATTGTTCCTGGTGGTGATGCTGATAATTATGGTGAATGGTTTCTGTACTCAAGAAGGTATATAAATAATTAACCATTTCATAATGGTTAAATATATTTTGCTTTGTTCCACTTTCAGTTTTAACTACATCAATCTATTCTAAAAAATCAAATTAGATCTTAAATATTTTCTCCCTTTTGCAATGAAGGGTCTCTCTATTTTCTCCATATTTTTAGCTCTCAAGTATCATATTTATGCAGTTTTGGTCTCATTTTTTATGTTTTACATAGATTAATCGATATATAGTTGTGACAAAAATTAATGTTAACTGTGTGAGTATTTCATTTTCTTTAACAATACGTAGTGATGCTGAGGATCTTGATGGAAACAAATGCACAAACAAGAACCAATCTTCTGATCAAGAGTTTGAAAATTACAATATTGCGCTTCGAGTAAGCTGTCTGAAGGGTTATCCAGTTCGAGTTTTCAGGTATGATATATTTCTCTTGCAATATTGGCATGCTTATTTCTCAACCTGATCACAACACATTTATTTAGTTTACTCAATTGGACAATAAAATTATGTGCATGCCAATTAATTAAACTTATCTATAGTATAGGCCTTGGCTAAATCCATTATATCATATGATTGGCTTCATCAATTAAACATGAGATCAAAAATTAATTAATATTGTATTAATTGTGCTTTTAACAATCTACACTATATCATCTTGACGCATATAGTTTCATTGATCAGATCTAGCAAGGATAAGAGATCCTCATATGCCCCTCGAAGTGGATACCGTTATGATGGAATATATAGAATTGAAAAATGTTGGCAAGTAGCAGGACAACAAGTAAATAGAAAAATATGTGAAATTTTTTGACGACTTAGTAAAATGTTTTGTAACACACATTATTTATTTATTTGGTAGATTTTAACACACTATTTTCTATTAGTTGAAATTTAAATATATTCTACTAAATTATATAGATTTCATAGCAATGTAATGGGTACTGTATAAATTTCATGATATAAATTTGATTAATTATGAATCTGATCAATCACATTTTCCATGACTAGGGGTTCTTAGTTTGCCGTTATATGTTTGTTAGATGTGACAATGAGAGTGCCCCTTGGAAATTATGGTAATTGTTTTCTTTTGTTCTATAGCATATGTTACAATTACATTCTTATGTATTAAAAATTTTAACATTGTATTTTACTAAATTATAAATGGAACACAGTGATGTTCGTGGGGACATACCAAGACCCTTGCCAGTCGTTCGTGAACTAGAAAAGGCTATTGTCGTTTATGAAAGGACTGAAACTCCATTTTGGGGTTATGATGTGAGTGATCTCCTTTTCCGTTTTCAAATATTTTCATTTTCATCTCCATATTATAGAGTACATTACTCAAGTTAAAAAGCTAAAAACATGGTTTCAATCCTTACAAAAATATATAAAAATTTGTAATTTAATCTTTATAAAAATAAAAATAAAAATCTTCATTTTTTCGTCCAAGTAAAATACAAAAGTTGTGTTTTTTTCTCCTAATGAATATACATTATATTTTTACTGAATGTTTATGATTTAAGAGGCATGCATTGTCTGGCATCCATGATGAAATGCCATTATTTTTTACTTTATATCAATAATTTTACGATTTAGTTACAATAGTAGATTGACATGTTAGATTAGTGAATTCACATTAGATGCAAAAAACACTATCCATTTCATACAAAATACAAATATATTTAACCCTATCAAATATATAATTAGGATGAAGATTGTTTTTGGAAATGGATCAAACCACGACCTTCAAACAAACCAGAAGAAACAAGTGGTGAATCAAAACCCAACTCAAGGAAAAGGAAATTCCAACATAAGAAAATTATGAAAGAATTGAAGGAAGGTATGCATTTTTTATTACATTGGTGGACTTTACTTGTACATTTTTTTATAACATTATTTTTTGATAACCCAAATCGGATTGTTAAACATTTTAAATCACTAGTTTGTACTATTTATGAACACTGGCTACTAAAAAAATATTTTACAAGGGAATTTTAATTAGATACTCTAATTTCTTCCCTTCATTTTGTGACGTGGAAATTACGGAGGGATTTTAATTTTTTTCCATTGTTATTTTTTCTTCTATCTAATTCAAACAATTCAAAGGTGTTGAACTATTATATTAAAAACACTAATTATTGACTCATCTAATACCAATTATTTTTCTACGATGATTAACAAAAAAAAGTGTAATATTTTGGAGAGATGGGTTTGACGGGTTCATCCTAACAACCGAACCCCCCCTACATACATAACCTTGCTCAACTTGATCCACAACCCATAACACCCGTACAAATGGGGTAAAACAACTAAAATTCTATATGAAAAAATAGTTTTAATTAATAAATAAGGTAATTGTAAATGAATTAATGCTTCAAAAACAATAACAATGAAATCCTGACAACAACATACATAGAAAAAGCGCACACGCCCTTCTCCTGTTTGGCGACGGTCGCGGTTTCGGGAGGTGGGTCAGCAGCACGGAACCAAGTACACAGGGGAGGGGGCGCGGGTTCACAGCCGTGCGCTTCAGCACCAACATGTGCGTCGGGAGCAGCTGGTTCTCGATAATTCCGGTAAGGTCAAGCAACCTTTCGTCTCTTTTTATTTTACAAATGTGCCTGAAAATGTATCGTACATATCTTTACGGCGAGGTTTTGAGGTGTGTGGAATTATGGAGGATGTTTACCTCGCGAGGAAACGGAACGTTAATGGGGGGGTATTTGGTTTCGTTCGTTATGGTAACGTGAGGGACGTCGATAAATTATTGAAGGCGCTGAATAATGTGTGGTTTGGGGACTGTAGGGTGGTGGCTAAGGTTGCGAGCTTCGATAGGTTAGGAAACAAGTATCATGGTGAAGGCGTTAAGGGAGAGGGAGGAAATAACACAGAGATAGATGTAGGTTGCGAGGGCGTTAATTGTCACGTGGGGCGAGGTAAGTACATTGAGGAAGACAACTTTACCGTGCCCGAGAGTGATGTGGGAGTAGAGGCGGCTGGCCGTGGTGAGGTGGTGATGAAGGCGGTGGAGGGGACCAATTTGAAGGAGGGGGCTCTGGAGTATGCAAACGTTGGTAGGAGGGTTCAAAATGTGGAGGATGGTATTAACCAAGTTTATATTCCAAAGTACACATCTTCGGTCAGTGATATGTCGTGGGCGTCAAAGGGGGTGGTGGTGTCGGTGCTGAGCAGGGATGCGTTACTTGTGTTACAACGTTGGATCTCTGACGCAGGTTTTGATAATTTAGCTGTTATTCCGTTGGGCGCTGACAAGGTATTCCTGCAGTCCCTTGATGACGTGGCAGATTTTTTCGATCATTTCTTTTCAAAGCCGGTGAGGTGGAACAAGGATACTTTGGTCTGAGAAAGAGGAGCGTGGTTAAGGATCTATGGGGTGTCTATGATTGTGGGCAATTGCTGCGAATTGATGACATCACCCTAGACAGAGATCGTTTCGATTATGCACGGATTCTGGTATCCACTAGTTCCTTGGACATTATTAAACACGAGGCGAATATGGTGGTGGATGGAGTACTTCTCAAGTTTCAAATCATTGAGGAATGGGGCTTTTCATTGGGAGAGGTTGCTTGTCTTTTAGATGATGAAGCATTTCAAGTGGACGACAGGTCGGATATGCCGGAAGATCTTGACACTGGGTTTCGAGGAGGAGACGTGGACGAATTGTTAAACACTCTGTCGGCAGATTGGAAAATCGAGGATGAAGCGCATCATATCAAGCCTTCATCATCTCCAGTAACGGCGTCAGTGAAGTTCCGTCATCAAGTTCACCTGCACCGGCGGTCTCGGGTCCGGTAGAGGATCCTCTCTTGGTGCCGGAAGCAGAATCTACACCTGCGCGGGCTTCTGATAAGGTGTGCAAGGTTGATCGTCTGTCTAAGGAATTCTTCATTGATAATAATAAAGTGGTTCAGCGAGCTTCTTCGTGCCCCCCGGGGAGAGATAGAGCAACATCATCGGGCCCATGGAGTTTGGAATGGGTTCACAGAGTGAAGAGTAGTAGCACGGGCGGTGCCTCTAAATCTAACAACGGGTTTCCTGGGAAATCGGCGGGTGTCCAGAGAGCTGCTAAGAAGAAGGGAGGTGGCTACCTTCGACATGGTGCTCAAAGCTTGAAGCGTATAGCTCGTCTTTCTGAGAGTGATCGCAGAGAGGTTCTGCAAGCGTTGTGAAGGACTACGAAGCAACGGAGGGCGGTATCGGGAGCTTCCAAAGCGAAGGCAACCTCTAAAGCAGCTTCTTCTAACTGTACTTCTTAGACGTCGGTGAATAATGATTGGAATAATTGGCTGGTGCTGCATGGTAACGAAAAGGTGAGATTAGAGGATGTTCGGGACATAGGGACGACTGTTGGTCTCAATTTTACTGGAGATAAAAACAACATGTTTGATGTATTGTCAGGGGCGGGTAGGAAAAACCGCGAGGGTGGCAGTGATGGTGTGTAGGCCAAGAGCTAGAGTGGGTGGAGGGGAGGAGGCGGTGCGGGGTGTGGGTCAGTAGTGATGAAGCTGTTATCTTGGAATGTTAGGGGGTTGGGCGGGGCTGCAAAAAGGAGGGAGGTGAGTCATTTGGTGCGTGAGAATAAACCTTTTATATTGTGCCTACAAGAAACTACGTTACCAATGCTTGATGCCTTTGTATGTAACTCAATTTGGGGAGATGTCATTGTCGATTTTTCTTACCGACCATCAGAGGGGGCATCGGGAGGCATAGCCACGCTTTGGAATTCAAATGAGGTGGAGGTGTGGTCGTCGGTGTCGTTAGATCATGCGCTTGTGGTTGACGGTCGTTTTTTGAAGTCGGGGGAACAATTTGTGGTTTTTAATGTCGTCCGTTGTGTGGAGGAGAGACGAAGTGTTAGTAGTGTTCCTCAGCACGCAGGTATCGACGACTTTAATACTTTTATTGACAGTAATTTGCTGGTGGATCTCCCGCTCCGGGGTCGTACTTTTACGTGGTTTCGGGGGGATGGGCGCTCGATGAGTCACATTGATCGAATCTTGTTGTCCGAAAACTGGTGCTTGACTTGGCCTACTTGTTTCCAATTGGCGGTGTCCAGAGGGTTGTCCGATCATTGCCCCCTAGTGCTCGCAATTGATACTCAAAATTAGGGGCCAAAGCCGGTGAGGATGTTAAAGTGTTGGGCGGACTTTCCTGGGTATGATGCTTTTGTGCGTGAGACTTGGAGTTCTTTACAGGTAAGTGGTTGGGGTGGCTATGTGTTGAAGGAAAAGTTGAAATTAATGAAATTGGCTCTAAAAGATTGGCACCAGCGCCATTCTCAGAATCTTCCGGCACGAATATTGACTCTGAAGGATAAGATAGCATCTCTTGATTTGAAAGGGGAGTCAACGGCGTTATCGGATGGTGAAATCCAAGAGTTGCATGGGTTGTCGGAGAATCTATTCTCTCTTTCTAGAATCAATTCGAGTATCTGTTGGCAACAATCTAGAGTTCAATGGTTCAAGGAAGGTGACGCTAATTCAAAAAAATTTCATCAAGTTATGTCCAGCAGAAGGAGTAGGAATGCTATACCGTGCTTTCTGGTGAATGGGGCGTTGGTGGAGGGTGTAGTGAATGTCCGTAACGCCGTGTTCAATCATTTTCGGACGCACTTTCAACCTGTCCAGAGTACTCGTCCTAGCATGGAGGGTATCAATTTTCGTACCTTGTCGTTTAATGATGGAGCTTGTCTTGTGAAACCGTTTACTCTGGAGGAGGTAAAGGCGGCTGTTTGGGATTATGACAGTTTTAAATGCCCCAGACCAGACGGTATTACCTTAGGTTTTGTCAAGGATTTTTGGGATATTCTGCAGGTTGATGTTATGCGATTTTTGATGGAATTTCATCGGAATGGTAGATTGGCAAAAGGAATAAACAGTACTTTCATCACTCTTATCCCGAAGGTTGACAACCCGCACCGTTTGAATGATTTTCGACCTATCTCGTTGGTGGGCAGTATTTATAAGATTCTGGCAAAGGTGTTAGCCAATAGACTTCGTTCGGTGATTGGGTTAGTTGTTTCGGATGCTCAGTCGGCCTCATTAAAGGTCGTCAAATTCTGGACGGTATTCTGGTGGCTAATGAGATTGTTGATGATGCGCGGAAGAGACATAAGGAGTTGCTTCTTTTTAAGGTCGACTTCGAAAAAGCGTACGACTCAGTGGATTGGGGATACCTTGAGGAAGTTATGTTTAAGATGGGTTTTCCGTCTCTTTGGCGTAAATGGATTAAAGAGTGTATTGGTAGAGCTACAGCCTCGGTCCTGGTCAATGGGTCACCTACAGATGAGTTCCCTCTAGGGAGGGGATTGAGGCAAGGCGACCCTCTCTCGCCTTTCCTGTTTCTTTTAGCAGCAGAGGGCTTCAATGTTTTGATGGATGCTTTGACTCGGAACAATCTTTTTTCGGGCTTTCAGGTGGGTAACAGTGGTTCGACAGTTGTGTCACACCTCCAATTTGCTGACGATACTTTGATTTTAGGTGCTAAATCTTGGGCCAATATCCAGGCTACGCGCGCTATTCTTCTCCTATTTCAATCATTGTCTGGGTTAAAGGTTAATTTCTCAAAGAGTTGCCTAGTGGGGGTGAATGTCGCACACTCTTGGTTGGATGAAGCAGCTCTGGTCTTGAATTGTAAGGTGGGGTCTATACGTTTGGTGTACCTGGGTATGCCTATTGGTGGGAATTCTCGTCGCTTGTCCTTTTGGGAACCTCTGCTGAACCGTATAAGATCTAGACTAGCGGGTTGGAGTTCTAAACATCTATCTTTT
>Ga0228711_1009265_pt1 | contig 13445 bp, 6 predicted proteins | sample MedpolnodulmetaG_2_FD_177996 | JGI IMG/M metagenome (GOLD analysis project Ga0228711, IMG submission 177996) | Root nodule microbial communities from Medicago polymorpha collected in Santa Monica, California, United States - brown nodules | ecosystem: Host-associated > Plants > Roots > Nodule...
TTTTTTTTGTAAGTTAAGAATATAATGACATTAAAGAGAATATAAAATATCCAAACTATATATTTGGGGGGAGCATAAAACATAAACAACTAAATCGACACAAAAATTTATGTCAACCCAAAAGGTTGATTGTCAACACAGAAAGACTCAAAAAACAACAACTCCCTCCAGCAATGACAACAAGAAATATTATTTTTCAATCCCAATCACTCCCTTTGAAATCATACGATTGACAAGGACTTTAAATCAGAAACAAGGACTTGAACCAGCATTGAAACAACACCAATGTCAAACCTTATCCCTGGAAACCTGCATATCTCAACAGATCAGAAAAATAATAAGAGAATTTTGGAACATAAACACACATAACCAATAGCACTAATGCAAGATACCTCACCTTCCAACATGCACAGAGAAGAACCAAATACGTGAAGAGAGAGTATAGAACCACCACCAACCATCCAAGTTTTGAAAGATCCGGATGCATCACCAGATACTCAAACCTTTGCACACCTTCTAATGTAATGACAATCATAAGGAAGATGACACTAAGAGATTGGGAAAACCGGTTGGGGATTAGACCGTCGAAAAAGGGAGGGGGGCATAAAACCTAAACAACTAAATCCACACTAAAATATATGTCAACTCAAATGGTTTGACTATCAACACAGAAAGACTTAAAAAAAGACAACTCTGTCCAGCAACGACAACAAGAAATACCGTTTTTTCAATCCTAGTCACTCCCTTTTAAATCATACAAATAACAAGGATATTAAATCAGACACAAGGACTAGAACCAATATTGAAACAACACCAATGTCGAACCTTATCCTTGGAAACCTGCATATCTCAACAAATTAGAAAAATATTAAGAGAATTTTGGAACATAAACACACATAAACAGTATCGCTAATGCAAGATACCTCACCTTCCAACACGCATAAGGCAGTACCAAATACGAGAAGAGAAAATACATAACCACTATCAACCATCCAAGTTCTGAAAGATCCGGATGCATCACCAAATACTCAAACCTTTGCACACCTTGTAATGTAATGACAATCATGAAGAAGATGACACTAATTGGTTGGAAAAAAGGGTTGGGGATTGGACCGTCAAAAAAGGGAAGAGGGGGGGCATAAAACATAAACAACTAAATCCACACTAAAATATATGTCAACACAAATGGTTTGACTGTCGACATAGAAAGACTCAAAAAAACAACAACTCCCTCCAACCATGACAACAAGAAATATCGTTTTTTCGATCTTAATCAGTCCATTTTAAAACACGAATGACAAGGATATTAAATCAGACACAATGACTGGAACCAATATTGAAAAAACACCAATTTGGAACCTTATCCTTGGAAACCTGCATAACTCAACATATCAGAAAAATAATCAAAGAATTTTGGAACATGAACACACATAATCAGTAGCACTAATGCAAGATACCTCACCTTCCAACACGCACAATGGAATACCAAATACGAGAAGAGAGAACACAGAACCAACACCAACCATCCAAATTCTGATAGATCCAGATGCATCACCAGATTTAGACCTTGGCACACCTTGTAATGTAACGACAATCATGAAGTAGATGACACTAAAAGGTTGGGAAAACGGGTTGGGGATTGGACCGTCGAAAAGGGAAAGTTTCTTACTCTTAGTGAAGAACCACCTCCGTAGAAGGGTAGGCGACGAGGACGAGAAAGCAACATGAACCACCAGTGAGGTGATATAAAGTTGTCAACGGCACGTTCATCGTTGATCTAATATCCACAATTTTTTTTACATCCCTATAGGAGGGTTTGATGTTGTGAGGTCTAAGATACATCTATATACCAAGGTGTTGGATGGTAGGAGGAAGGAAGATTGTAGTGGACGGAGGTGGATATTTATATTTGGAAGAGATAGATAGAGATGAGTGAGACTCCAACCAAATTTCCAATATGAACCATCGGTATGGCGATCTAAAGTCGTCGATGCATGGTGTTGGTTTATATGGCAAGATAGAATACGCGCTAGAGGGAGGGTGAATAACGTTTTACAAAATTTATCGAGTTTTTAGCGAAAGTGAGTTTGAAAACAAATTGACTTATTGGATTTGTGCTCGGAATGATAACAATGACAAATACAATGTAATACACGATAAGATTTACCATTGAATTGAGAGATTCAAATGCTAAATCTTAATACAATCAATGATTAATAATTCGCACACAATATACAAAACATGACAATTCTCAAACCAAACCTAAGAGCCATAAAATGAGCTATAACTAATGAACACAAAATATATGTTTGATGAACTGAGACTTGATTGAATTCAAATGTGATCAATGTGGATTAAAGGAAAACCTATTTCAAGGAATTAAGTCAAGGTTAACAAATTGAAACTAGATCAAATTCAACTAGATCACATTCAAATCAATTCTAAACAATCATCAAACAATCATATACTCAAATTAGACAAAGTAAAAGAGGAAACGGAAGAGAAACGACACCGAGCTTTATAGTACGTAGTCCCCCCTTTCGTCCTTGGTTCGGGGTACGTCTACTCTTCTTGTTAGAAAACATCTCTACCAAGGATTTCCGCTAGAATTGAGTGTTTGATTACAATGTTGTGATTACAAGAAACTCAAATTACCCTAATTTTCAATTCCTATGCAACCATAGCCCTCAATCTTCAAATACCCTTTGAAATTAGTGTTTCTTCATGTATTCAAATCTTCAACCACCCATGCAATACTTGAAGCTCTTCCCTCGAACTCTTCTTTGCAATGTCCGGTGACTAGACTCCCTTGAACTTGAGAAGGTTAGAAAGAACCCCCAATACCCTTGGATGTGGTATGAAATTACTCACTTCACTTTAAATCCTTTGATTCCCAATCAATATCCTTGAAAGCAAAAACTTCACGGAAAATTATTTCACTCCCATGTCTAAAAACTTAATGGCACAACACAAATGGAAAACAAAGGTAAAAAATTTGAATGTCAGATCAAGGAAAAATGTCACCTCCTGTCCTAAATCTAAAAGGCATAAATACCTTAAAAAGAAAGTGACAGACATCACGAAGAATACCTATAAAAATCTCTAACTATCCACACATTGTACATATAGAAGACAGTTAAAGAGAAATCTTATATAGAAGATAGGTGAAGTTTAGTTTTTGAGTCTTTCAAGGACATCACACACAACAAAACATTGATGTCCCCTTAAAACTATTTCTCATAAATGATTTTTCTTCTGTAAAGAAACGTTTCCACCATATAAAGTTTTACTTCCTAACAGTCCAACCCAACTCCAAATTTTGCAACCAAAAAAATAATGTGAAATGAAATTTCAAAACATCAAAGGATGGCTTTAATATCATTCACACCTCATGAAAAAAGGAAGTGAAAATAATATTTTCATATTATTATTCTTTCACCCCACAAACCAATCCACCTCAATCCCTTCCAGAAACCCATCCTAAATATTCATCAAATCAACGTGGAAAAGAAATATTTCATTCTACATAGAATGGTAGAAAGATCCACCCACTCCTATATTTGGAAACTAACACAGTATTTCACAATAACTTTTTTTCAATCAAAAGATACCACCTCTTCTTTTTCAACAGACTAATATTAAAAAAGAAAAATGAAGGCCTCAAAACAAAATTTGTAAGAATTATTTTCTCATCCAAGATTGGCATGCCTATTCCTACGAGAGCCATACCTTGCAAATAGCCAAATACAGTGGAGAAAATAAACAAACTGAGAGAGTGGCAAAGTCCAAATTGTTGTAGTGTGCAAACCAATTCAATCATCAAAGACCAAACCAAGATAATAAGGATCACAAGAAAATATACAATAAAATCTAATGAATTACTAACTTACTTAGGAATCTAGAGTATTCAATAACTTATAATCTAACAAAACTAATGTCGTAAGATGTTGTTTCCACACACATCCCTAACCCTTTGACATTTTTTTTAAAAGTAGAATAGAATATATGATATTAAATAACGAGTAAATGAGGTTACTCAAAATCCATAACTACAGAGCAAATAGAGGAAAAAGGTGAGAGCCAAGTAGAACGCAAGATAACATGAATAAAACTAATTTCAATCTAGACACTCCAAAGGATCAACGATCCACTCATACAAGAATATATTATTAATAATAATAATAATAATAATTGTATTAGTAAGTGTCAATAAAAAAACTCATCTATTATCTATCCCTTTTTTGAATATGAGATATCAAAATTATAAAAATAAATACTCTTTCTTGCCGGTGTTTCTAAAATCATGTAGGGTAAAAATACGTGTCCCCAATTGTTTTAAGATTGTTATGATTAATACTTTTTTTTTTACAGCAAAAATGAATATAATGAACTTTGTTTCCTTAAAAAAAATAATGTTTCTTTTAACAGCCAAAATTTATTAGTTGCTATATCTGCACAAGACACACAGAACCAACACACAAAATAAAACACTACACAAACACGTGTGTATAGACGGAACACCTGAATCTTAAATACTGTGGAAAACGCAGCAAAAACAAACCAAAGCTCAGCCAAAAGAAATTCACCACCAGAACAAACAAACCAAACACAAGCAGCCGAACAAAGTTCAGCCACACCCCATTATAACCCGTTCCTAGGAAGATCACAACAGTAGCATCCAAAAAACACTAAAAACCCATTAAGGACAAAGTATAATCCAGCCGTTACAACCACAGGTTGGTTGCTAAATAAACACCACTGCCACACAACTAGCTACCTTCTCAAACAATATTAAGCTTCCCAACACCATTCAGAAAACAAACAAGAGGAACCTTTAATCTATTTAAACTCCAACACCAAGAGAGGACTCTAATATCATCGAAAATTTCATCAAACATTTACAATATGCAAACAACACTATACATATAGCAAACAACACTATTCAACAACTATTTGTTTATAATTTTAGAAACAACATTATAAATATTATATAGTACAACGAAAAGGAAAGTATACTCACAATTTCGAAGTCGTACTCGACGATGTATGTTTTGTATACTCACCTTTAATCTATTTAAACTCCAACACCAAGAGAGGACTCTAATATCATCGAAAATTATTGAAAATCGTATCATTCCTAGATTTCCAAATCACCTAAATTGTGGCATGCTAAATTAACCTGAACCGTTTTCGCAACTTATTATCCCACACCTCTCCATTCCAACGGTGAAAACACGTTACGCTGTGTAATCAAATTGATACCAATCGAACACAAAACTTTCCTCCACTCCAAAGACAACACCAGGCAATGCAAAAATAAATGGATCGATGTTTCTTCGAAGTTATCATAGAAGACATAATTGGAAGAACTATCCCGGTGAATCAAATTACGTGAAACAAGATTTCTTCTAGTTGGTATATGATCCCAATTTCCCAAAATATCTTTCAAAAGAAAAACCACAACTTTTGACGAATCCGGACTTTTCCACATATCTCCAAACGTACTTTCTCTTTCAAAGGAGACAAGGTATTCTCTACAATCAACAAACCTTCCAACACCTTATACATTGACTTTCCGTACATAAACCCGATTCCTCCGACCGCCACACCCACTTATCCTCCTCTTGTGAGAAAACTAACCCCTATAGCAACTCCATTAGAGTATTACACAACTCCTCCCAAACAAACAAATCACAACACCATGAAAGGGACCAATTCCTCACCCCGGTTATATCGTCGCCCATTTCTTTTATATTACAATCTTTTTTATTAGAAAGAGAGTATAGACGTGAAAAACAATCACGCAAAGAAATTCCACCCAACTACCCTACATTCCAAAAACTATACTATCGCCATATCTCGCCCTTCTAACTACCTCACTATTAAGATTAAATACCGAGTTCATATAAGATAGGAAAAAAAAATAGGGACCGGATTCAATACCGAGTTTAGGAGAACTACTCAGTCATCAAGATTAATATACTTATTACCCTAATCATTGATATTATGTTGCATATTTTTTATATTGTCATCAATATTATTTTTGTTTAACAAATATATCATTCATGATAATTGCAGAAGCTCAAGCCAATCTAACTTATTTTATGCATGATGAATATCGCATGGTCCAACCAAACAATGCTATTTATATAAATTTGGAAGAAAGTGAGGTGGTAATAAACTCTCCCTCTCTCTCTCTCTCTCCCTCTCCCTCTTTGAAATCGATTGCATTTGTTCCATATACTCCATCATTGCATGTTTGATCATTCAATACATTGAGTAGTAGTCATTATCTTGAAATAAATGATACAAAATCTAATATGAAAGATAAATGATATATTAAGAAATTACATGAGTTTTTACAAAATATAAAAATGTGTATTTCATTATCTTGGTGTTGTTTCATTTTTTGCTCTTATTTTATAGTAAGAGAGCTCATTTGACTTTGTTATTGATTGGCTTAAGTACTTTCTAGGCTTAATAACAGTTTTAACCCCCTAACTTTTCTAAAGTTCCGATTTTGGCCCCCTAAGAAAAAAAACTACAAAACCGCCCCCTAAGTTTTGCACATGTGGCAGTTTTGACCCCCAAAGCCAATTTTGACTTGGTCTACGCTGACATGGCGCCCTAAATGAGGTGCCACGTTTTTTCTTTTTGCCTTGGGGGACCAAAACTACTACAGTTGCAAAACTTAAGGGGCGGTTTTGTAGTTTTTTTCTTAAGGGGCCAAAATCGCAACTTCGTGAAAGTTAGAGGCGAAAACTGCTATTAAGCCTACTTTCTATACTCATGATTTGAATATGTTTATACACTTGTAGGAGATTTCCCCTTTTCATTTATTTACATATAATTATTTGCTATTAAAAAAAATCTTTGCAGGATGAAAATGCAACAAAGTTACTTGAAGTTAAGGAGAAAACCCCCGAGCCTGAGAATGAGACACCTGAACCTCTAAACGTGTGTTGCTTAAAGTGCCCATTATGTATGGGTCCATTCACGGAGGAAATGACAACAAGATGTGGCCATATTTTTTGCAAGATCTGTATCAAAGTTGCATTACGTGCACAACGTATATGCCCTACATGTGGAAAAAAGGCAACTCCAAGGGGCCTAGTAAGGGTGTTTCTTGAATCTCCAGCTGAAGGTATGACCCTTATTTGTAACTTGGTATATTATTAGGATATAACTAAATTTCCGTCAAAAAAAGGATATAATTAAATGTGTTGTTATATTTTTATTATTATGAAAAAATTTATTTTAAAATCCTAATTGATATCCTCGTATAGTAATTACAGCAATATTAATTTGATACTACTATTATAAATTATTAGGATGATAATAAAGTTGCAATATCTGGTTGGAGTGTTTATGTTATATATGTTGTATTTGTAATACAACAAGTAGTGCTAAAAATTAGTTTGTACTCTTGTGTGGTTTCTCTAATTTGTTATATATATATTACAGGATCTTCCGGGATATGCTAAGGAAAATTGAGACTGGAAAAAGCTTCATTGTGTTACTTTGAAAATTGTTGAGTGACTTTGTTTTCTTCTAAATCATTTGTCATGTCTTTACTTGGATATGTTTGTTGGGTACAATTGGATGCTCAGAGTTTTTTTTTACTTATGGGTGAAAAGATATAGTTAAGAGATTTGACTCTTAAATCTTGACATGTTTTTTGTGCTATAAGAGATTTGGATTTAATTTTTGGATAAATGTGGAATTTCGAGTAATATGGTTTTAAATTGTGGTTTATAACATCTGTAATATTGCAAAGTTTGAAGTCTCTGCAATGATATTTCCGTATTACATCGAAAATTTCAACCACCAAACGTGATCTCAATTGCAAATTTTGAAGTCTTTTTTACAGCAATCTGTAATCTCAATTGCAAATTTATTTTTTGCTAGTGATCTCAATTGCAATTTAAAACTATGAGTATATTTTTTATAGAACATTTATTGGTAAAATGACTAGGCGTTAATACTACTCTTCCCGGATGTATGACATTTAAAATGTCTACATCAAAATGTAGGCATACAACATAGACAAATAGATGATTAATAATGTGTTAGGACGATACATATTTAACTTAATGTCTTCTTTTTTTTAAATAAACTTAATTTAACTTCTTAAGGACTTCACATAATTAAGATTGTATATTTCAAGGTTTTATGTAATTAGGCTCCTTCTTTAGAAAAATGTAATTAGGCTCCTTATTTTTGTTCTATTAGTATATAGTTTAATTTGAATCATAAATTCATGTTTAGAAGCAAGATAAGCTTTTCTATGAGGGATAAATCATCATTGACTTAGAAAGTTGTGTATTTAAGTTTTTTTTTGGTGTAGTAGCCTAGCGGCTAGAGCTCACACAATTAAATGTGGAGAAGTGAGGTGTCCATAGTTAGAACTCTGGCCCCTGCATAAATTATGCAATGTCCCTACCAACTGAGTTAAGCTCACGGGAACTGTTTTCAAGTTTTGATATCCATTGAAGATAACCTAATAATGAGATAGTTATTAGTGTTAATGGATATATGAATGAAGTATAGACCGTATAGTTCACGTTAAAATACGAAAGAATTTCAAGTTGATCTTTTTCTCCAAAATAGTTTAGCTATGAAATTTGCATATGCTCAATGCATTTTTTTTAAAAAAAATCATATGCTTGATGCTAAAAAATAAACGAGGAATGCTAGTAACATTCACTCATTTATTGAATGAAATCAAATGTATGTCCCACCACTCCGACAAATCAAATGTCCCTACAATGTTGAGCAAGGATATGCATGAACATTCTGTCAAACGCTTTTGCACACTTGCATAAACATTGGTCCACATATCACTTTTTAAAAAGTCTTTTACTTGCTAACCGGCTATGCCTTTCTTTTTTTGTAGTGTACCGGCTATGCCTATTTTTAGATACACAACTTTTACTTTTTATTAAAACTTCCTAAAAAATAGAAAAGTTAATAGAAAACAATGTAATTAGCTTAATTTTAGCACTCATAGAATATGTAATTAGGAGCATTAGCTGTCATGTAATTAAGAGTATTCACTGTCGTGTAGTTATTGCAGAAAGTAATTAGGCATAGATGAAGGAGTAATGTATTCAGTAATAGCTCTCATGTAATTAGCTTAATTTTAGCACTCATGGACACGATTTCTGGCACCGTTTGGTTAAGTACTATATCGGGGTATCTATTGAAAGAGTTTATATGAAGTCATTGATATAGGTCATCATTTTTTGTGTCCTTTACTTTCTCTAAATTTTTGTGTGAATTAGAGGTCTTCCGCAAAAATAATTGAACTATAGATTTCATGTAAGATGGCTCAAAGCTGTTTACTTTGATCTCATTGATTCTGATCTTCATCCTTGACATTATTGGAAAGGAAAAAGTGTTGCTTTTTGGCCACTGGTCTCGCTTACATTCACAATGTTTTTTCTGCATACTATGATAATTAAGAAAAAAATATTTTTGCTCCGATGAAGAAAAACAATTATATAGAGATACCACACTCAACACTTCATGATCATTCAGATTTTATTGGACACATAACATGACTAAATGTATGTCATAGTTTATTTGAATTGATTCTAAGTCACATTTCCACTAGCATTAGATGATAATTATTTGGCTATGTAAAACAATTTTGCTTTTTTGGTTGGCGAAAATGTTAGTAGTCCTTCAACATATTGAAATAGTCTTAAGGCTAGTGGAATTTGATGTCAACAGTGATGACTCCATTGACGATAATTATAAGAAGCTCCACTGTGAGTATGACATATCTCCACTTCCTCATGATAAGGAAGATTTTTTATTAGTTGAGCAGTTTCTACATACTACTCATGTCCCCACACATATGGTATGTCTATATTTGGTTAAATAGTGATTATTTATGAATTCATATTTATGGTGTGAGCTCTTATTTCTTACAATGTATAAGTTCCTACAATATTTGTAATCAATCTACACAGGACGAGTCTTGAGCTAGAACTTTTTTCACTTCAAGGTGAACTTGATAGTTGATAACAAGAATGCTCCTATGGAATCGTAAGTTGTATTTCTTGGCGCAGATGCTTCTGAGAAAATATGTATTGCCTTTTACATTTGACTGCAGAGGCACAAAAGCTAGGAGATAGCTTTATAATAAATTTTGACTGCTTGTTTGCTATGGAACAACTAAATATTTGCTAGGACAATTATTCTTTTAACTACGGGTTTACTTGGATTAATTCCCTAGCAAATTTGTCTCAATCCATGCTACGGCCGATTATAGGTATTCCGTAGCATATCTCTAGCTATATTCTTTATTCGTTTCCTAGAAATTAGCTACGAATTAGCAGCGAAAATGGGCAGAGCAAATAACATATTCTCTTGTAGTGCGAGATCGTCATTGATTGCCTAATTATTCAGCCTTCTAAGGGTATTGGTCACCCATGTATATATATTTTTCCTTTTTTTAATAATATAATTGAGTAGGCGGCATAAAAAAGTGGTGACAACCTAGTTGGGATATCTTTAATCCTCCTTATTGTCTTTCCTATCTTTTGATTTATCGAGTAAAAAATATCCTTGAAAGTAGAATATTTTGTTTACTACATACCATTATGGTTTTTGTATTTTTTTTAGGGATTTATATCCGGGTTTTATTTAATGGAATTTGATTCCTCCCTTTTCAAAGGTTTTTTTCGAAATAGAAATTTACTTCCTACTTTTTGTTTATTTTTGACAAACAGTTTTACTCTTCTTTTTATGACAAGAACTTGTTGCTTTTCTCTTTGACAAGAGTTTATTGTTTTTCTTTATAGTCATCGATTTGGTTTATGTAAATATTTTCCAATAATTGGTTGTGTGAGCGTGCCATTTTTGAGTTAAGGGTTTGTCATAACGAGAAAAATAAATAGTAAATCTACTTACATAATATATTTTAATTTTGATTTTAATTTAACTATAGGTAGCACAAGTTTTTATAAAATAGGAGGAAGATATCATCGCATAAAGAGTGGAGTGGCATGTCTTAATAAAAAAAATATATAATACTAGTTAAGAATTTAATTATGAAGAGCAACAAAGGTAGTTAAGAGAACTTGTTTTCATATAGAACGTTTTGCATAGATTATGATGTTAGACTACAGGAAAATATAATATATTTGGTACCATATCTGTGCTACGGGATATAATGGTAGCAAATATCATAATAATTAACTACCATTTGACTCAAATTAGTAATCTTCTAAAACCAAGATTAAATCACAAAGTTTAAACATAATTATGTACTAATCCTAACATGTCCTCCCTTAAACTAAACTTCATAAAAGATCAGTTTATAACAGTATACACATCATTATAAGCTTGATCCATCAAAGACTCTCAGTTTTGTTCTCAAGAAAATTTCAAGTTTTAGTGTCTCTGTCATAACGTCAACAGCTTGGTCCTATGAACTACAGTGCACCAGTTCAATTACTCCTTCTTTAGTCAAATCTCTAAGGAAATGATATGACACATCAATGTGTATGCATCTTCCATAAGGTGTTAGAGTGACTGTACATATAGGTTAGAAGGGGAACCAGTATAAACACTACTACAAAATATACATTTAACATCAAGAGGGTTTTAGTTTTCACATCAGCACGGAAAATATCTGAAGGGAAAGATACACACTGTGAGTTTTTACATCAGTTGACATAAACACATGAAGGGAATTCCTAATAGCATATAACATTTACATCAGTGCATAATTGAAATGAAGGAAAAAACACGCGGTGGCATTTTCGCAATTTAAATGAAAACTTTGGCTAACTTATTTTTACATCAGTGGGTGAGAACTGCCTGATGTAAAAAAAAATTTCACCTTTACCTTATCCCTTCCTCCATCGTAAAACGCACCCACACTTTCCTTCTTCACTTTTTCACTCTCACTGTCCAAGCTCTCTCTCTCAATCGGAACCCTCACCGTCATTCATTCATTCCAAAGTGAAAAACCTTTCACCGTCATTCATTCATTCACCATCCAAGCTCTCTTTCTCTCTCTCTCGAACCCTTATCTCTCTTTCGATGTGAACCTCTCTCTATCAAAACCCCATTGCAGAACCTCTCCATGTTTCTCGAAAGCCCCATCGCCTCTCACTTTTCGTTATTCTTCCCCTACCATAACCTTTGTCACGCTCTCAATCTTTCTCTATCGCCGCCTCTTTCAGTTCTCAGAATCTTGGTCGCTCAGTTCATAGTTTGAATTCTCACTAGAAATCCATTGAGAAAGGTTAGTGAATCACAATACCCATCTTTATATATTGAATTTTATGTTGCTAATTTTTTGATTTTGAATTTTTGGGTTTCTGATTTGGGGTTTTTAATTTATGTGTTCCTTCAAATTTAATTTGCTGCCAATTTGTGATTTTGGGTTTTAGGGTTGCTTTAAATTTGATTTTCTTCCCAACTTTTTTAATTATGATTTATTTGGTCATGTTTTATAAAATAATACTTGATTCATGTTGTGGCTTCATGCTTTATGATTCCTCCTTAACTTTGTGGTATTTGTGTATTAGTATGACTAAGATTCTGATTTTAACCATGTCTGTAGATTTGGATCTTGGATGAAGTTGATAGACTATTACATATGGGATTCAAGAAGCAGATAAATGTTATCATAAATTTTCCGTCCAATCTTCGAAGAACTGACTTATTCTTTGCTACTCAAACTCATGTTGTAGAAGAGATTGTCAAAACTGAATTGAGGGATCCTGTGAGGGTTGAAGTTCGAGCAGAAAAATTGTCTTTCGTAAGATTAGTACATAAATCTTCAACATTGTTGTTAAAGTTGTCGATAAATTGTTCACAATTTGGCTTATTATTATATTTTGGTGTTTGGTAAGAACAATGTGTCTTTTGATTCTTAGTATTCACCTTTTGTTCTATGTAGGATAACTCTGTGTGTTATTGCATATTGGTGGGAATAATGAATACAAATAATAGCATTTTACATTATTTTGAAGAGTAAGTGAATTTCTAAAACTATCATAATTAAGATGCTACATTGATTTTCCATTGAAGTGGGACCGTATTGCAACTATGTAGTAGCAGTTATGATTATTTTCATTTTCTAATCTTATAGAGGAACGCTAGCAACACTCTCTTTTGAACACTCTCCCTAACACTCATTCTTTTATTGGATGAAATTCATGCCTGTCCCACCATTTTGTGTGGGTTCTATTTCCAAAGTGTACACTCACAATGATTTAAACCAATGAAAGAGTGAGTGTTAAAGAGAGTGTTCAAAAGTGAGTGTTGCTAGCATTCCTCAATCTTATATTGTAGAGTTTCTTTATCTCCAATGACCATACTAAATTTAAAAGTATGTTTCCTTTTTTACTTAGTCATTGCACTAGTTTGAACTTCACATTTGCTTTTTTTTTTTTTATTTCATTTATAATATCAGGTTCTTC
>Ga0228711_1009267_pt1 | contig 13441 bp, 7 predicted proteins | sample MedpolnodulmetaG_2_FD_177996 | JGI IMG/M metagenome (GOLD analysis project Ga0228711, IMG submission 177996) | Root nodule microbial communities from Medicago polymorpha collected in Santa Monica, California, United States - brown nodules | ecosystem: Host-associated > Plants > Roots > Nodule...
TATAGATTATATATAATTAATAAAGATAATGCAACATACAACATTTCTTATTTATTTATTTTTCAATAAATAAATAATATGCTCAATTTATTTATATGTATTATTTGTATTCTTTGTACTAGCAAAAAAAATACAATAATATTTTACTTGGAAAATTTATATTTTTGATTAATTAAATTCTTCAATTTAATCATCAAATAATAAAATAATTCCTTAACAAGAACTAGAACACTCGTTTGTGTGTGACCCTGTAGGTTCAATACTAAACTAGTAATAAATTAATCAAATTAATATATTAATCAAGGTAGGCGTCTAGTAACACTCCTTGACGTCCAGGTAGTATGAAGTATTATTTTACTTTCAAGAACCAAATGGAACGACATAATATTTTTCTTCCGTCGTTACAACTCTTGTTAACTCTAGAGCATGGTACAATTGTCAAACTCTAATAAGTTAACATGTATGACTTAAGAAACTCATTTCTTCTTTCATTTAATTTCTCTGGCCAGGGTTTTAATTTTATCATAGAGTTCAAACTCATTACCAAGAGTTGACGGATCTCATCTTGATTAGTCATTAATTATACAAGCATTTAATCGTATCCAATATCCTTTCAACTAGCACCCTAAGGTATTACGTGTTCGGAATCAAAATACAATAAATAACATGTTAATTACTATGACAATCTCAGGTCAAAGAAAATTATTATTTTCTTTCTTGAGAATTTTTCTATTGACATTTTAAGGTAATATCGATCATTAGAAATTCTCATTCGAGCCAGTTCAATGATCACATCACTATATGCATCATCTATATATGTAATTTAATAAATGAGACTTATTAATCTTTATCCAATAAAGACTATCACATATATATTGATCTATCCGAATTATTGATGTCCTACTCACAACAATCATACGATCAAGAACAATTTAGATTAAAAATAATAAAAGACTTGCTTCTCATTATCATAATCTCTATCATGATAACTATAGTTTTAATCATGGACGTTATCAAATTAACTATTTCACTAAACAGTTAAAAAAGATAATGAATATTTATCAAGTCTAAAATTGGTTACATAATTGATTGGATCTTGGGCATTTCCAACATGTTCCACGTGAGATTATCATGTAGCATGGCAATGAGAGATATGAACTTGGTCAAACTTGACTTGGCCACTCTCCAAAGATACAATTAGTTACTAAAACTTCTTTCAAATTAAATAATTAAAATAATAATAAATGATTAATTACTTCAATATAAAATATATTCATCAATAATAATAGCTCATCAAAATATTTAAGAAATGTTAAGAATAATAATTATACTTATTTTATCACACCAAATTGATTAAATAAATTTAAATAAATAAATAACTCAAGAAAATTATTAAAATGACATGTATAAAATATTGGGTCGTTACACAATGTAACCAACATGGAATCAGTTTCAAGCCAAACCTGTCTCCACCCCTTTTGGTGAGCTAATTCTATAGCAAACATTGCTCCATTTACTTCTGCAACTAAAGAGTTTGCATTACCCAAATTGTAAGCAAAAGCACCCATAAATTCAACATTGTTATTTCTATAGATACCTCCACAAGAAGAAGGGCCAAGATTTCCCACAAAAGCACCATCTATGTTGTACTTTATCCAATGAAATACTGGAGACTGCCACAAAATTTCTTTAATTCTAGACGCCCTACCATAGTTCAACTTGATTGAGAAGGCTCTGAGAAGAACAAAATCAGAAATGGAAGTGTTTGCATCACATTTTAAACGGTTGCCTGACATTGTTGTGCCCGCTATAATGAGATTGATGGCTGATTTGAAGTTGATTTTTTTGTTATTGAACCTCGTTTGATTCCTGTAGAACCAGATAATGTTGATGATGTTGGTAACTGCTGCTAAAACCACAATTTTGCAGAGAGGGGACCAATTTCTATGAACGAGTTGAATAGCTTCTTGAATTAAGGTAAAAGTGCACTTCAAGTTGATGATGGAACTGAGCCAGTGCCAAATAGATGTAGCAAAGGAGCACTCTAAAAATAAGTGTGCAATGGTTTCTTGTGCTTTGTCACATAAACTGCACATTGATGAAATATTGCAGCCTCTTAATGAAAGGTTGTCATCAGTTGGTAACTTGTTATGCAAGGTTCTCCATATCATAGTGGACTTAGAGGGAGGGATTGCATTGTTCCAAATGTTCTTGGCCCAAGATAAATTTTGTCCACCATTGCAGTGAAACTGATAAGCCTCTTTGAAAAAAAGCCCTCTGTCATGAGAGTGTTTCCAGATTATCTTATCTTCTTTCTCAATTACATGAATTGAAACATCCTTAATGAAGTTATGAAGATTTGGAAATATTTGTAAAAGGTTTTGAGGTATGCTCCAGGAATGATTAATGATGAATTGACTGACAATAGCTTTTAAGAATGGATGAAAGGCAATTGGAATGTCAAGAGATGAAACAATTGAGTTACCACACCAGAGATCATTCCAAAAGTTAATATCATGACCAATGCCTAGTAACCAAGATGAGTTAGAGATAACTTCCCGGTACTTGTGCTTAATACTAGTCCAAATTGAAGATGAGATATGATAAGCAATAGGAACATTGTTCTTCAAAACTCTATTCCTTACAAATTGAGCCCAAGGCAGATTAGATTGTACCATTGCCCAACAGAGTTTCAGATTGGCACCCTCATTGATTTTTGATAGAGATCTAATTCGAAGTCCACCTGCATTGATGGGGGAGCAAACCTTATGCCAAGCTACTGTGACTAGGTTCCTTTTGTTAACATCTCCACTCCAAATAAAATTTTTCATCCATCTTTCCAAATCTTTAATTAAATGAACAGGCCAAGAGTAGATTGTAATGCAGTGAACAAGCATGCTGTGAATCACACTTTTCACTAACTGCACTCTTCCAACAAGAGATAATAAAGATGCTTTCCATGCTAAAAGCTTGAGTTTTACTTTATCAGCAATTGGTTGAAAATAAATTAGTATATATCATAAAAATATTTATTTATGTTAAAATAGATTAAAGTGTAGTTCATATTTAATTATTAAGAGAGGGGATTGTAATTCAAGCATCTTATTGGGGAGGAGAGTATATATTTTTTCTTTTTAAGGGAGGGGAGTGTATATTTTAACATAAGAGGGGAGGTGAACATAATTCAAGCTTCTCTTATGAGGGGGAGTGTAATTTACTCTTAACTTTATGTGCATCTACAATACTTGTTATTTCAGAAGGAATCAATAATACAAAATTCGTTTATAGTTCTTTTTTTAATTAACAAGGTTCTCAATTCAAAACAATATTGTTCTTAAACTTAATCTTTTGTAATAATATCACATTCACAACCACAATACATTTCATTAGAAAAACAATTATGTGGAACACAAATTATAAGTATCGAATATGTAAAGAGATGACATTACCTCTAGTTTTTATGTCTTGTGAGAACTCATATATGGTGAAGATCATAATCATAATTCATAATAATAGGATTTTACTATTTTCACATGTTCAAAGCCTAGATGTATGATAATCTCATGAGCACATTCAAGAGGCATAAATAATTTTTCTTTAATTTATTTTGTAGAACATGTACTAAGATCAAATAGATCTTATATATTTGAATTGTGGTCAAGAACTCAACCACAAGTCTCTTTTATTGGTGGTGGCTAAGGTTTGAACCACAAACCTTACATATATTATGGATTGTCCTTACCAACTGAGCTAAGCTCACGAGGACCAACCACAAGTCTCTATATATCAACAATGAGCAAGGAAAATCATATTTGTTTGCAATCCTTTAAGGATGTTTTTATGTTAAGTTTCAGTACTTCAAGAATTATATCTCAAATATTTATGGTTTGAACAATCTTTCAGTGATGTTCTTCATAAATTATATCTAAAATTTTCATCAATGATTATAATTAAAAATTATTCTTTGTGCAATCCATCCGGAATACTTGAATGTTGAATTCTTCTAGAATTCATACAAAATAAATAAATATGATATATTAAATTATTAAATATCACAGACAAACCAGCAACAACCAAATATAAATTACAAATCATTCCAAAATGCACAAAACTGATCGCGTCAAAATAAAATGGAAAATTGTTCATACATTAATAAAAACTTACATATTTGATATTAAACTCCTTTATTACTTCAAAACTTTGATAAGTTCCACATTTTGCATATAGAATTTGATATGAATCTCCTTCCAAAGCTAACAAAAAACAAGACATATTCATAATATGGTAGTTAATGTATTAGATCCCCCAATGTTGTGTTTGGTTTAGATAGACAAACAACATCATTGATTCACTAATATATTATACAAAATAAAATAAAAAAACATATTTGTACAACTATTGTGTACAATTAACCTTATGGTTGAGGATGTGGTTTTGTTGTCAACAACTGATTCATGTGCAGCTAAGAGTAAACCCTCATTTGAGTCCCTGAAATTGTCCCTCGCTATCACATCAGTCTTTGAATCAAATAAAATTATCAAAAAGTCCCCCATTGTTTGATTCGTTAGTCAATTGTGTCCTGAACGTTAACTTGCTGTTAACGGTGCTGATGTGTCCGTTTAACTTACCACTTCAGCTGCTTTCTTGTCTGTCCACGTTGGCAAGGGACTAAATTGCATAGAGGACAACATTGCAACAACCATCTGTTTTTCCCTTCCTTCTCCTTCATCATCCAATTTCAGAATTATCTTTTCTTCTAACCCAATAAAAAATTTGCTAAAGTAGCACTTACGGGGATATAAGAGAGCGACAACCTTATTGGTGTTGATGTTGTTGAGAGTAACAGCAACAAATTTCTGATTAAATTTTCATCCATCAGCCTTCTTTTATCATTCCATAATCAACAACAACAGAGATTTCAGCTTCATCAACAACAACAAATATCTAATTAAATTTTCTTCTTGGATTCAAAGGCATGAGTTTGAATGTTTATGTGTGATGATAATTTCTTGGAGAGAATATACGGCGAAGAAGACGAAGTGGCTGAAGAATTGGTGGTTGAGGATTAGGCTTGATCACGTAGTAGAATAGTTTATGGAATGGATTTGTGAGAAATTTCTTTTTATGTGGACGTCGTAAAATGGTTACATATAGGATAGGATTTGGATCCAGCTTCTGGGCTTTGATGAACATGTTAAGCAATGGATGATGAAGGAGAAAGAACATATGAATTTGCTTTTATTTAGTTTTGATGTTTTTCTGTTATAAAATTAATTTTAATTAAAATAAAAGCCAACTGAACATCCAAAAATCAAACAATTAATTAAAATATTCATGTGAGTGTGCCACATCAACATCATTAAATGACATGTCATCAAAGTTAACAGCAAGTTAACTTGTAGGACGCAATTGACTAATAGATCAAACAATGAGGGACTTTTTGATAATTTTATTTGATTCAAGGACTGGTGTGATAGCGAGAGACATTTTTAGGGACTCAAATGACGGTTTACTCGTGCAGCTAATAATAGAAGCAAGGTTAAATGGAAAGCTCCTCCATTGGGTAAATTTAAATTTAATGTGGACGAAAGTTGTGACCAAAGTGGTGTCATCGGTCTAGGAGAATTGATCTGAGACACTGCAGAAAATTGGGTGGCAGGATTCACATCTAATGATGGTTGCGGTGATGCGCTTGTTGCTGAGTTGTTTGGAATTTATAACAGTTTGATCCTTTTAATAAACAATTCAGTGTTGCATGTTGAGTGTGAGACAGACTCCAATGAGATCATAAACCTACTTATGGATAGACAATCTCACTCATTCCATGCTTATGCTTCTTTACTAGCTAAAATCACAAGTTTGTTGGATCATCTCCTATGTTTGGTGTTTAAACATGTGCTCCGCAAAGGCAATGTATGTGCAAATTTTTTGGCTAGGTTGGGAAGGAATTCTACTCTTGGAGTAACAACTTGGGTGACACCTCCTGATGGGTTGCTCTCGTTACTCAACTTTGATGCTTTCGATTTCTAGTTAGCTTTTGTTTTTTTTTGTATGACCTTCACACAAAAAAATACCTACATTATATTTTTACTTTCTTTTTCTATTGTTTTGGTTTTCGTATCAATATTTATTTTTTTCTTTGTAAATTCATGGTTATCCCAAAAAATATTATACAAATACTCCCTCCGGTCCTTATTATAAGAAAATTTTCAAAAAAAAATTATGTCCTATATATAAGAAAATATCGCAACTTTTAAGATGTAGTTATTGTTTAAAAGATTTTTCTACCCTCGTTTAATGTTTATCTTTTTAATATTAGTGAGTGTAATTAATGTTTCACAATTTTTTACGATGATATGTTTGTAAAATTATTCAGAAATTTACATTAATTAATAAATGCATTGGTTTTGATATTTTTTGGTTTTGTTTCTTATAATAAGAACAGGTAGTTATTTAAATAACACAACTCAAAAAACATAATATTAAATCGAGGTTTCCTCCAAGAATGTTTCGATACCCTATATATCATTTTAGATGTTTGCAGAAGACATATGAATCTTGCATAGCTCATAAAAATCATAAAACATTCTAATATTTAGAAAACCACCCGTTAAAGTAGCCCATCAACCTCCCTAAAAAATAAAAAAAAAAGTAGCCATCAACCTACTAAAATTTGAAAATTGTTGTTGACACATTTGAGAAGGCTGAGAAACACATGTAAAATACTAAAATGCCCTTCGATAGTTAACTGTCGAGGAAGTTCAAAACCGGCTGTAGTTAACTACCGAGGAAAGCCTCGGCAGTTAACTGCCAATGAACTTAAAACCTGAAATTAAATAAGGAAATACACATAAGTTTTTCCTTAATTAAATTTAATTATATAATAAGGAAATATTTGTAATTAATTTCATTAATGTCTCTCATTAATAAGGATTTGCTAATTTAATTTAATTTATGCAGGAATCAAAACCTTGGGCTATTTAATTTATTTTAAATAAGCCAATTGAAACATATGATTGGAATTCACAACGTGTTATTTTATTATTTATTATCTGTTTAATTGGATATCTAATTGCAATTAGGAGCTTGCACGTCTATGGGAAAAGATGAGACGTCACGAGATTGCTAAAGAAGACAAATCCAATTAAACGGATAATAAACAGTTAACTGTTAAAAGAGCATTTTAGTATTTTACATGTGTTTCTCAGCCTTCTCAAATATGTCAACAACAATTTTCCTAAAACTTTCGATTAAAGTTAGAAATTCATTTCATAGAAGTAAAGTCAATTACGTCATAGACATGCAAACAACACAACAAATAATATCAAGAAGTATGAATTTATATAACCTTACTCCCTCTGTCCCATATTAAGTGACAGAGTTGACTTTGTCACATATACCAATGCACAATTTTGACTTTAAATAACTTTACTAATCTCTTAAAAAAAATTATAAAAATTCGATATTTTGAAAATATTTATCGAGACGAATCCAACGACATCTTATATAATATTATTTATATTTGTATATTAGTAGAAAAATACGACCAAAATAGGTTAGGTCAATATTGCACATCTTCAAATAGATATGTATCGTAGGACGGAAGGAGTATAAAATATAAAATAAAAGAGAGAAAGAAATAAATAGAGAACAAGAGCTTTACCATTTAACTTCAACATGACATGACATTAAACAATATTTTTAATTTTCTCATAAAAAATATATAAAAAAGAATTGTTTTCCATCCTCACACACATTTTTAGCATACACACTTACCACACCATTCCAATACACGTATACCAATCTCTAGAACTCTCAAAACAAAAACCCTCATCCATTCAACCGAACCCAAACCACCAATGGCCGCCGCAGCACCGCCACCACCACCGACAGAACCCCCATCAAACATGCCAGAAACCGCCCTCCCACGCCACCCAGTTTTCACACGCATCCGTTTAGCCACCTCTTCCGACGTCCCCTACATCCACAAACTAATGCATCAAATGGCCGTTTTCGAACGCCTCACACATCTCATGACCGCCACAGAATCCTCCTACTCCTCCACTCTCTTCTCCCCTGAAAACAAACCCTTCCATTCCACCACCATGCTCATCCTTGAAGTCTCTCAAAACCCTTTCACCGATACCCATTTCGACAACGACCCATTTTACAAACCCATCACAAAAACTGTTACCTTAGACCTTCCAATCGATGACCCAGAGAAAGAAAACTTCAAAACACAACATGGTAATGAAGTTTTCGTTGCTGGGTTTGTTTTGTTTTTTCCTAACTACTCAACTTTTTTGGGGAAACATGGGTTTTATGTTGAAGATCTGTTTGTGAGAGAGTGTTATAGAAGGAAAGGATTTGGGAAAATGTTACTTACTGCTGTTGCAAAACAAGCTGTGAAAATGGGATATGGAAGAGTTGAATGGGTTGTTCTTGATTGGAATGTTAATGCTATAAAGTTTTATGAAGATATGGGTGCTAAGATTTTGCAGGAATGGAGGCTTTGCAGACTCACTGGGGAGAATTTGGAGGCTTATGGAGCTACTGAGTAAGAGTAAAAGAATGAAGTTTTCTTTTTTCTTTGTTTTTTTAGAAAAAAGAATTTGGGTTTGGAATTTGATAACTTTTCACTCTATTTTGTTGTAATTTGAGTTTGGATTTTGCTATGTTGTTTTATGTTGCGAACTTATGTCATTGTAATTGGATGTTGCTGTGTTGTCTTATTCTGATTTAGTATAGGTTATGGATTAAATGTGATTGTTCTACCTAAAAGAGAGCGTTGCTAAGAGTGAGTCTTTATGATTCATGTGCTTTTGTGAAATAAAGGTGTAAATGTAGAAGTAGACTTCTCAAATCTGCACAATTTCTTCCCTGCAAATTTTAATTTGAAAAATCGTTGTTTTTATTCCAGTAAACCACCAAATAGGTCTATGACAATATGAGTATTTTAAAATGTCTCTTACTCTGTTAATTTGTCAAGTTGGTCTTTATGTTTGATCGTATATTATTAATTTAACCATTAAGATTATTCACTTACCATCAAATCAGTGTCTGACATATTCCTTGAAAGATTAGGATGTGGGTAAAATTTGATAGTGTCAACTGCCTTTCCTTGTGTAGAGTCAGGGAGTTCTGTAGTGTGTGAAGAATAAAATAAATAGGCAAATACCCCTAAAATCTTGCAATTATGCCCTCAAAATTTATGAAAAGGCAAAAACCCCATTAAAATTGTTGATTGTAAGTCAATTTGCCACCTCTGTAAGTCAATATAATGTGGTCCTTGACTGTCTACATGACACTGACACGTGGTTTGACATGTCATGCCACATCAGAGGGTAATTGCTCTTTTTTTTAAAAAAAATTAGAAGATAAAATTTCTGGATTTTTTCGCACACTAGCAAATACCCCTCTAATTTCACACTTATGTGCAAAATACCTCCTAAAATTGACAAAAACAAGCAAATTGGTCCCTATGGCTATGACAAACAATTTTTATTGTGCTTTAATGGATTGGGTTTAAGAGTTTGATCCTTATGAGTAGCAACAAATTGAAAAAAAATTATATGAATTCTATTGAATTTACTTGGAGGACTTACAATTGAAAGATATATGTTGTGTCACATGTTAGATTATCATATGTTTGCTGTGTTTTTTTTTAAAGGATATGTTTGTTGTGTTGGGTGGAGCTGGTCTTTGGAGTCCATGATGAGTGATTTTTTATGTGTATAAATTCTCCAATTTGTGTCACACACAATTATATACCATGTTGTATGTCACACACACAGTTTTCCTTTCAATTCTATTTCCTGTAAGTACATTCGATACGATCTATATCATTCTTCTTCAATCTGTTCTTACTCACAAGGATCAAACCGTTCTACCAAATTCATTAAAGCACAAGAAAAATTGTTTGTCGTAGGGACCAATTTGCTTGATTTTTGCAAATTTATGGGGTATTTTGCACATAAATGTGAAATTTGAAGGGGATATTTGCTTATATGTGTGAAAAAATCCAAAAAAAATAATTCAAAACTTGAAAACAAAAAATTACCTCCTATGACGTACGTGGCAGTACCACATAGACAATCAATGGCCACATCATGTTGATTAAAGGATGATGCTAGCTGAGGGGGCAAATTAACTAGCGTTTAACAATTTCAAGAGTGTTTTTCCTTTTCTCAAATTTTGATGCTCAAATTTTGATGAGATAATTGCATGATTTTACAATTTCAAAGGGTTACTTGTCTATTTACTCTATTTACTCGAGAGGAGTTTTTGTGCATAATTCGTTTTTATTCTCCTAACTAAATCTGATTCACGAAGTTTGACAAAAAAAAAAAAAAAACTGATTCATGGACTCAAATGCTCATTTGTACCCAAATTAACATTGACAATAAAAAAATATACTATCAATTTGTTTTTTTATTTTGTATCTTAGGTGTGTTGTGTGGCGCTGGTGAAAGTGGTCAGCCAGATTCTGGAACTTCCCATTGGATGCTTCTTAAGCCTTCTATTCGATTTTATCAATTCTTTATAGAAACCGCTTCCAGTTGTCTTTTGCCGGTGATTTCGTAGTTTTTGTTGTCAAATAATGGTACGTTATCATTTGCACGATATTGATAGATTCACTTTTGCCTATTCTATAACCAAACAAATCATAAACTTGAGTATATTTATGGACAAATTACATGTAACAACGTAGCAGGGCTTACAACAACCTAAGTGGGACAAAGCATGCCATTAACGTCCCAGGCAAAAATGAAAGAAGCTGATAGGCGTCACAAGCTCACAAGTTCTATTGAAATCAGTTCAACTTTTTATACTCCACAAATTTTGACTTCTAAGATTTATTAAATAGATAGATGATGTATATAATCTATATTATAGACTATATATAATTTATTGAATAAATCCAAAAATTATCGTCTATAATTGAGACCGGAGACATATGGTTTACGATATTGTTTTTCAACACAATATACTTTTTAGTGTGCGCATTGGTTTTGAGAGTGAAAACGCATCCAAAAAGTGAGAGAAAACTATTTAAAGAACAAAACACTTATAACTCGTTTTATAGGGAAACTAGATCGTCCACCCGTGCTACCATAGAATTTTTAAGAATAATATTGATCTAAATTTTGTACATAATTTTTCTTTTATGGTAAGTTGATCGAGTTAAATATCATCACGTATTACGTATCACGTTTCATCGGTATTAGATAATATAATACGCAAGGTCGAATTATGATATCGTTGTTGATAAAAAGCAAATAAAAGCAACCAAAAAATGGATAATATGAAAATGCATGAACAATCAATGTTGCAGAACCTAACAGTAGCTAGTAGTCACAGTTTTCCCACAAATATCCATTGGTAGGCATACGCAGCATTGATAAGAAGTTACAACAGTCAAGCAAAAATGTAAATGTAATGTCACAATGTATCAAATCAGCAAATGATGTTCTATCCAGCAACACAGGCTTATCAAAAAAACACACAGATATCTGCTCACAAACAACCTGTATCCAAAATAAAATGCATGATTTTGTCCATTTTCCGAGTGATGATGCTAACAGACAAAAACTGGGTCAAAGATGCCAAACTCAGCAGCAAGGATAATAAACTGAACCTTCAAACTGGGAAAACTTAATATGGAAAGTTGACAATACAATTGAGTAGCCAGATAAGTGATGGGAGGCCCCCTTAATTGTTGACAGTACCGGTAACAACAACACGTACAAATCTAAAACAACGTAAAGAAAAAATTCATAAGTCTGATAATAACTTAAGTACTCAACCTATTTAAAATCTATAATGTGAAAGTATTTTTTTATATTGCTAGACTTTTGACCCGTGCGTCGCACGAGTCTGACGTACTGTATAGTATTCGCATAAATTGTTTATAAATCAGCACATATTAAATAAACTTTCTATCTCCTAAAATGTTACCCAATAGCTAAAGTGTTGAGACGTTAAATGAGTGTAAGAAAGAGATCCAAGGTTCAATTCTCATAAATCACATTTGTTTGAATATATGCATAATATAAAGGATAATTTGTTAAGCAATGATTGGATTAATATGAGCGATCTGTTTTTTTCAAAAAAATAGGAGTGATCTGTTAACAAAATAGGAGCGATCTCTTATTTCAAAAAAATATGAGCGAAAATAGGATTGGATTGGATTTAGGAGTGATCTGTTGTTTTTGATTTCAGAAGTATTTGAAAATAACATTTTGATTAAATTAAATAGGGTTAATTAAATAGGGGTAATATAGTAAAATTAATCATTGAAGTTAGGTTAAATCTAGAACAACATTTTGCGTTCGGGTTAACTTAAAGGAATAAGAGATAAGAGATTTCAGAAGTACTTGAAAATAACATTTTGAATAAATTAAATAGGATTAATTAAATAGGGGTAATACAGTAAAATTAATCATTGAAATTAGGTTAAATCTAGGGCAACCTTTTGCGTTCGTGTTAACTTTACGGAATAAGAGATATAATAACTAACCTGCATGATTTCTGGTTGAATATATAAGCAAAGCAGCAATATGATATGTGCTTTAGGTTTCATTGGTCACAAATTGCGGAAAACTTTATGATATACGACATTTGATGTAGTGTTCATACAGTTGTTGTCTTCATCTGTCAATAAAAGTTTCAATCCGTTCCTGGAAGTTACTCTTGAAACCGCAACATATAGTTGACCGTGTGAGAAGACCGGTTGAGGAAGGTATATCCCAACTTCTGCAGCGACCGTCCTTGGCTTTTATTTATTGTCATTGCAAACGATACGGAAATTGGGAACTGCCTATGTTAAAACTTGAATGGAATCCTTGTATCAGAAGGAGTCAACGACAATCTAGGTATATAGACTGTATCCCCAATATTGCTTCCGGTTATGACCTTGCCCTCAAGCACGTATCTGCCCATCTTGGTTATTATCAGACGTGTTCCATTGCAAAGACCTGTTGTTGGGTCTAAATTTCTCAACAACATGACATGAACTTCGACTTTCAACTTGATTTTATGGTTTGGAATGCCGGAAGCATTTATTGTGTTCAAAAACTCAGGTGTGTGTATGTCATCCGACCTACTTTGCGCTGAGTTGGTTGAAAGGGGGGAATCACAACTCAAATAAGTTTTTTCTTCTTCAGGTATCAGAGACATTGCATAATCATTACTTTCTTCCACTGTGGCATTTTTTGGAGTTAGTATTGTTGAAGCAAAAATCTTTTTGATGAATGTTTTAATGATAACAAACCTCGTGGAATAAATGATAAGTTTTATGAATGGTGATCTACAGATGTTTGCACTTGAGTTTTTGTTAAAAAGAACAGGAATCACATAAGTGGATAAGCTAGAAGCCACCCACATTGATAAGTGCATTATAACTACTCAACAATGAAAGAATGAGTATATCATCAGTTGA
>Ga0228711_1009268_pt1 | contig 13438 bp, 8 predicted proteins | sample MedpolnodulmetaG_2_FD_177996 | JGI IMG/M metagenome (GOLD analysis project Ga0228711, IMG submission 177996) | Root nodule microbial communities from Medicago polymorpha collected in Santa Monica, California, United States - brown nodules | ecosystem: Host-associated > Plants > Roots > Nodule...
ATTTAAATAAAAAAAAACCATTTTTTTTTTTAAAAAAAAAAAAAAAAAGAGTAACACATTTCTGAGTGCAATCCAAATCCCAATATTTTGAAGAAAAAAACAAACAATCGTGTGCTAAAATAGAGGATCATCTTTTTTGGCAACCCATTTTCTTTCTTTAACTTCTTTCCATTTTTTAATTTAATGTATTAACTGGCAAATCAGATCAAAAGTACACCCACCAAGGTTTCTGCCTCAACCTTCTAAATTCTATAAAATAAAATTCACATTATTATAAGATGAGAGAGAAAAAAAATAAAGATAGTATTAAATGGAAATGAATATGCATAGAAACCGGCTTCATTAGCTTTCATCATCTCATTTATTTCTCTCTTCTAAAAAACCAAAACCAATATCTCAATTCTTCACAAATTCTCAATACAATCACCAAAACAAAAACAACCCTTCACTCATTTCATCACAAAGTTCAGATCTTTGAATTCATTTTCTCAAAAAAAAAATGAGAGACAAATTTTCATGTTTTAGTGAAAATTCAATAAATGTCTCAAATGCTTCATGTTCTAGCTATTCAAACAACACATGCATTTCACCAAACGTTGTTTCACCTTCAATCCTAAACTCAATCTCAAGTGTTTACAAATTAGTCCTCTCAACATTGAAACACCTTTTGATCACTGTTACATGGTGTAAAAACCATTCAAATCAAGGACTTAGCATAAGTTTTGGTGATGAAGATCCTTCAACTGTTCCATCTTTCAGACTCAACACGAATTCGAGGTTTTTTCGCAAGAAAAAAGGTAGCAAAATGCTAGATTTTCAAGATTTTAAGGTAACTGTTTTATGGGATCTTTCAAATGCTAAATATGAAACAGGACCAGAACCTGTTGATGCTTTTTATGTAGTTATTGTTGTTGATTCAGAAATTGGTCTAATCCTCGGAGATTCCGAAACCGTTACTAAAAAAATGAAAGACAGTGTTCCTATGGCGAAAATTTCGCTATTATCTCGAAGAGAACATTGTTCTGGTACCAACACAGTTTATTATAACACAAAAGCTCAATTTTGTGATAGTGGTAATTTTCACGATGTTTTGATAAAATGCAGCGTCGAAAATGAAGTGTTTAATAATAAATCTTCACCGATTTTAAGCGTAAACATTGATAAGAAGAATGTGATTCGTGTTAAGAGGTTGCAATGGAATTTTAGAGGGAATCAAACCATTTTTGTTGATGGTTTATTGGTTGATTTGCTTTGGGATGTTCATGATTGGTTCTTCAATCCTCAAGCTTCTGGTTATGCTGTGTTCATGTTTAGAACAAGAAGTGGTTTGGACAGTAGATTGTGGTTAGAAGAGAAGCATTTACAGAAAGATAAAGACAGAGTTGAATTCTCTTTGTTGATCTATGCATGTAAGAGCTCATAAGGATTAATCTTTGCATTTTTTATTCTTGTTAATTTCTTATACTTTCTTTTCTTCTCTTTGCTTTACTTGGTCTTTATCGGACGATTTCCGAGAACAGGTCTCGGTAATCTGAAATCCGGCCAAAAATTAAGTAAAGTCTGACTAAAGATTCATCTGTTGATCTTTTCCTTTTACCTTGAAAGGATACATACTCATTTTTTTTTATTTTTAATTAATTTTAAGAGAAAGATTTAGAGTTTTAGAAATTTGAGGTATAGGTGAAAATTGGGTTATTTTGTGTGTTCTGTTATTATTCTCTTTAATCAGGAGACGTGTGGAATTGATTTTTTTAAATTAATTTAGTGTTGTCACATAAGTATTGCATTTGTGCCGAACGTGATGGGTCAACATTTTGATTTGATGAATTTAAGGGTAAATTAACTCCCTATGTATCAGTTTTTTTCTCCGTAATTATAAGCCGTGTGGAACTGATTCTTTGAATGTAGTGTCAAATATTGCATTTTAACCAAACAATAACGTAATGGGTCAACATTTTCATTCTGTGAAAAATAAGAATTAGGTTATGTTCATGATCTTTATTTTGATTGATACTATTGTTCTATGGAAAATATATGCATGACAAATTTGATCAACTAAAAATGTCATAAGAAAAAGTTAACTAAAATGCAGTGCATATTTACTATTTTAAGAAAGATAGTGAAGATTTTAAATTTGAAGAGAAAGGGATGCGTAATGAAACAAAATATAATAAAATTGGAGTGTAATTTCTTCTTAAATTAATTGAGATCAATAATCAATTAGAGTAATTCTATATTTTTTTGTCAAGTAGCTTATTTGACTAGAATTCATCTTTTTCAAGGTGAATAAATGGGGTGTCCAGGGTTCGAACCGCGACATTGTATATAACAATGCATGTCCCTGCCAACTGAGCTATGCTCACGTGACAATTCTATATTTTTTATTGAATAGACAAAACAATTTTTTTTCTTCCCATTTCACTTATCAAATAAAATGATTTTTATTTAAAGTACGTCTTCTTCTATCCAACTCGGTTTTAAAGGCTTAGAAAACGACTTATCATACAAGTACTCATAAGAAAATAAGTGTGGCTTAATTAGGTAAAAGCTTTGTTTTGATTTTGTATTTTATTTCAAGAAAAAGAAAGTGTCAAAGCAAAATTTTCTGTATTATGGCATGAGTTATGTATCGACCAAAATTTGCTAAAAGAGCAATTGAAGATTTCATTGGCATGATTGAGTTTCTACACCTTTATAGGAGATAATAGTGTTAATAATATTTTGAATGAGCAAAATCTTGACCACGTATTCTCATTTGCCCTTTACAAGTTTGTTTCTAATTGCCCTTTAGAAAAAACTTTAACATATGTTTTCTTAACCATATTATTAGTGCGAAAGATATAATCGTTTTTATCAAAAATTGATCGGTTTTGGTGGAGTCTCTCCTCCATAACCACACCTTTTTTCTTATACAAGATTCGAACTTGAAACATTAGTTTAAAGGATTCAAATTCGTTCTCGTGAACTTAACTCAGTTTGTGAGAACGATACATCATATATGTAAGGTTCAGGGTTAAAGCCCCGACCACCACCACAGGGATCCAAATCCAGTTCCTTGTGGAAAAATTTAATTTTTGTGTGCAATAATTCTTTAACTAAAGTTTAAAACATTTAGAAGGAACCGTTACCCTTAATGAAGGCAAGTACACGACAAGAAAGGAGTAACTTTAGAAAGAAAACAAATCAATTTGAAACTTCAAATATAATCAAAACTAGACTATAGCAATTTACAGGGACATTTAAGCATGAATAACTTTAGAAGGAAAATAGGCTTGGGTCACTTTCATGTAAAAATCATTTAACCAAGCATTCACATTTTTAATTATTGTCTTGTCTTTACTGGCGTGGTGGAACATTTGCTTGTCTATGATGGTCTATTTCTGTCCTTGGATGCCTTGACATGTGTTTATGACTCCATGGTCCCTCCAATTTTTCAAACTCACTCATAGAAACAAATTATTACTAGCTACTTTGTGGACTGTGGTTGCATGTGCATACATGTATACTCTAAAATAAATACATTTGCAAAATTAATGATTGTTCTTGTAAATACAGGCATTTATACTCTAGACATAATCTTTGCCATCATATTTATTTCTCACGCGTCCTATCGTTTTTACAAAAATCCCTATTAGATTTTGGATTATAAAATCCGAACACAGTTTGGATGTGTTCCGACTATATACTCCAATATATGCTTATACATAATCAACAATCAAAATCTTTCTTATTTAAGTAGTTTTGAATTTTACTTTTAAAAACAAAGTTAAAAATTATAATACCTGTCAACCAAGATTATAAAAATACCACCAAGAAAATTCTAAAAATCAAATAAAACTAATGCAAATTTTTATGGATTTTTTTGAGAATATGAAAAAATTTAAAAAATGAAAAATTGGTCTAAACGATGGAATTTTGGATTTTGAGGAGCGGAATCCCACAAGAAGTTCCTTCTTAGGGAGTCTTGATCCTTGATTTTTTTCCTGATTTTATTGGAAAGTTTCGGAGCAATTTGATCAAGTAGCCCAAAAACCAAATTTTAAACTAAGAACGGCTAACAATGACCTAAAACAGAAGGACGGGAGCTAGGAATATTAATATGGTCCTTAAACTGGCTATCTATGTTATAAACATGCTTAAAATTTATGCTGATACAATTTGGATTATATAATCCAAACCGTTTTTCCTTTGAATAAGGGTGTTTAGGAGGTGTTCGGATTCTATAATCCGAAAAAACATGGAACACACCATATTTTTTGAGGTTTTTGAATTATAGAATCCGAATTGGTGAAAAACTCAATTTTTTACCCTATAATAATGAAAAAACTCAATTCGGATTCTAAAATTCAAAAATCACATAAAAATAGGGCGCACGAGAAATGGATAGGGTGTGAAAAGTAATAGTCTAACCCATATTGGCTACCCAAACCGAAATACAGAGCCCATTAAAATGTTTTGGGCTTTTTCTTGCTTTATTCTTCCAACTTTAGGATATTGATTTTTAGGCCCCCTCAATTACTAACAAGCCCCCTAAAATATTGAAATTGTCCTTTTTATAATGATTGGAAGTTACGATTATTGGAAGTTATCTTCCGATTGCGTATTTCTCAGGTTTCTTATGCATCAAATGTTACAACGTTCCCAAGTTTCTTTTGTATCAGAAGTTTTTTTGGGATCTCTTTTTTGAAGTCCATGGAAGGCTATTTCCCGATATCATTGAAATAATTTCCGATGCACTCCTACATCAGTTTTGAAACAATTTTTCCACCAAATATAACATCAAATTACAACAAACATTTTTTTTATCAAACTTACTGATAGATCAAACACAACTTAGATTATAGAACATAAAATTTAGGACTAAATTAGTTTTTCGTCCCTATAAGATTAACTATCAGAACATGAGCAAAATCAAACCTTTCTCTATCCAAAGTAGCACTGTCCGTTCGAAGATAATGACCACAATCCATCACAAAAAGTTTCAAAATATTCTCATTCCACACATGCAAAGGTATCCCATATAATCGCAACCAAGCACCCTTCTGAAAAGACATAATCTCCTTATCCCACCTCAAAAAAGAAGAGAAAAAAAATGATGAAAGAAATGATTTGCCCTATCAATTATGGATATAACAGCTTCCTCTGATAGAGAATGAATAAACACTTTATCAGCTCCCATTGGTATAATATCTAAATCTTTGAATCCGATATCTTTTATTCGTTGTTGAACCAACGATATAGCTTCCCCATTAATCACTGTCGCTACCACTCCCTTCCCTGCCCACTTTAAATCATCCATATTCGACCTATACATACGAACCAACTTTTGGGACGGAATTCTTGGACCACCATTACTAATAACTGTTGAATCCTTCGACCCCTTTATAACTTCAACCACATGAGGAAACTCTTGCACCGCCGCCCTTCCCCTTTCGCCCCCCAATCATAACTCCACCTCTCTCACCCTCACTCCCTCCACCTCGTCCCCCGTCTCCCTCACTAAACCCACCTCTTTCCCCCCTTCTCCTCTGCCTCCCTTGCCCAATCTCATCATTTTTTCTCCATCCCCCTTACGGACTTTCCCATGCACCTCCCTCATAATAATTTTTTCTCCCTCCCCCTTACGACCTTCCCGTGCACCTCCTTCCTAATAATTTTTTCTCCCTCATCTCTAACAACCTTCCTTCCATCATCACCACCCCTTTCTCCTCATTAACCCTTCTCCCCTCCTTCAAGGCAAACTTATCAAACCTTGCCACTTTTGCACGGATACTACACTGACCAAAGCATACATCATTCAAAGCATACGACATCTTTGGTAACATCCCTAACCTTAGAAATTCTTACAAAGCCGTACAATTCACCATAGATATTACGCTTACTAGCAACAAACACATTCTCTAGAATTCCACATACTTCAAAAGCCTTTCGTAAATAAAAATGAGGAATTTTTTTTTCTTCGGAAAAGTTCGTAAAATAGAAAGTGACAAACCTTTTGTAACCGGAAATCGCAGACTCACCGGAATCTCCAACAAAAGCCTCACACGATCGCGGTGGATAGGCCACACCATCAATCACGCGCCGCCCCTTCTCCTCCATAGGTGATCGCCGCACCTTACCATTAATGTGACCGCGACTATAGCTTCAGAATGCTGATCGATACCGTTCCCTAGAATGAAGATCCTCCCACACAAAACCCCTAAACCTAGACTGCCTTGACTCCATGCCCAAACCACCTCATTGCCGCTTGATCTCCCGCTACCTATCCTGACCTAAATCATCATGTCTTGACGCTTTCCGATGTCTCAGTTTCACGTCCTCTCAATCTCCCCTATCCCCCCCTCCCAATTTCTGGCACCCTACTTGAACCCCTCCCTATCCTGTTGTTCCTCACTTTCAGCGAAAACAACCGGTGCGATTGCCCTAAGCGATGCCTAGAGCCGCCACCTCTCTCTCTCTCTCTCTCTCCCTCTCATTTTTTCTTACGATCAGCAATAGAAGAATCTACGATCACACAATTGAATCGCTATGATGCAAAATTGTGCTTGCAGTTTAAGGTGTACAAGCAAAATTTAACACGCTGCCATTCAAATGTATTGGAACCTCTAAATGTTTTGGTATCAGATGGTATACTTCGACGATATTGTGCTTGTTCTAGTTATTGCACGCAAAATAGAATATATTAATCAAACAAATAGTTGTATCTAACACCTTATCCACACATCTATAATTGGAAATATTTTGAAACAACAACAAGCTCTTATGAATGCAAGAGTTCCACTTGTTGGATATGGTTAAATAAGAAATGGCATTTAAGTGCTACAAAATATCTTGAATCCTTGATAAATCATACTTATTTGAAATAGGAAATGACTTTGTAAAAAAACAACATAAACAGCACTAAAGGTCCCAGTGAAGAACTCTATTAGCAAAAACTGCTACAATAACTGGACCAGTCAAATCACCAACGGCACAACCTGAAAAACATACAATTTAAATAACTCTGAATAATCCTGCTAATGAAATTTAAGTAATTAATTACTCTCTCCATTTCTAAATGACTTTTGTTTTAGATAAAAAAAAAAAAAAATCAATTTGACATTTATTTTGTATTTTTGAGATACAAAAATTTATTAATTTTTTTAATTATACTCCATAATTAATAATGTTCACACAACTCGCCGTTGTACTTGACTACATACTTATGACAATAACTAACATCCGATAGTTGATAAAAAAAATTAAAAAATTTATTAGGTTTATTATTTTTATTTTTTGAAAACTCGGTATCCGATACAAAAATTATTAAAGCCATTCACCGTCTTTCTTAATATGTGTAAAAAAACCTTAAACAATTGTAATAGTCCTTGAATGACTTATAGATAATCTTACCAATCCATTGGCCAATTGAAGGACGAAAAAGAGTAGCTCCAATCCCTCCACCAATAGATGCAAAAATTAGAGATGCATTACACCTAAGTGTAGCTAAGAAAACCTTCTGTTTAAAAATTCTGTTTCTTTCAGCTTTGTTAATGCTACCATCCTCATTTCTTGACTTTGTAGCAAAGAATTGAAATATTCTGACCCCTACTTGGACAATCCATGATGCTGCAATACCAAGCATGTTACCTATACACAAACATTAGCACAAAAAAATATTATAAGTAAAAAAAATCAATCAACCTTATAATAAAAATATAATTGATCATTCCTTGTTTTGACCTCTTAAAGTTGCTTTGCTCACTGAAAAGAAGTAAATACAAGTTGGCATTTTCCTTCCCGCCTTGCGAGCCGCTGATGTAGGAACATCTGTTCACCAGAACGCATAAGTTGAATGCAGAAAAAATTGATAGAATAGGATCATAGTTATTTGATTTTGTTATGTTCATTGTTGTTTATCTTATCCAAACAAATTCTAACATACTAACTTTTTCATTTTTATATGTATACATAAGAAAATAAGAACACCTTTAATAAGTCTCCATGCCATTTTTCTTGAACCATAATGGAAAGTAATTCTTTCTAAAATGCGTCTAGTTGTCACAACTGTAACCTGTGATGAGTTTGAAACAAATCAACAAACTTTTGAATAATGTTATATGAAAATTGAAATAAAAACAGTACAAAATACAAGGCTCCATGTATAGTAATGTGAGATACATAATTCAACTACTTTGACATGTAAATTAAGTAGAATTTGTTTAGCAAATATTTTTATCTCTTGAATATTTTGAAATGGACAAGATGTACACGTAGGAGATGAGAAAGACACGGTCAATATCATTTTGTCACGTCAGTATCCTCGTGAGCTTAACTCAGTTGGTAGAGACGATGCATAATATATGCAAAGTCTGGGGTTCAAACCCCGGCCACCACCATTTTTTTTTGTCACGTCAATATGCTACACGTTATGGGACTTAAAGCACATATCCTGAACAAAAAAAAACTTAAATAACTAATCCGGTATATTAAACAGCATAAAAACCGCATAATGTATTTTGCCACTAGTTTACTAATATTTGTCTATAGAAAAATCATTTGAACAATGTTATAGTAAATATTGCATATGCCCTAATTTTTTCTTCACTAACTATGGAATACATATCATAATAAGGCTCACCTCCCTGACAATTTGGAGCACTGACTTTTTGAATGGAACAGTCAGCTTGCTACGAAGTTCATCATGATTGTCTAGAAATAAGTCATGATGATCTTGTTCCATCTTTGCATGAGGCTCCAAAAGAGGCAAATAAAACATCAAGAATGACCTCAATGAAATCAGTCCAAATGACCTCAATTCAAAAGCAGACCACAATGGTTTAAGTTCAAAATTGTAGGTCTTTACACCATACTTTAGAGAATCATGGTAAAAATATTTCCCTGGCGAAGTTCGAACGCCGGGAAGGTATTCGTCAGCAGTTGTCACTCCAGCGTCACAATATGCTACTGGTGTCCTGAAACTGTGTGTTTTGTGTTCTAATGTTAACTAAAGAAGTAAAATTTGGAGGGAAAATAAAGTAAAATGCATGGTTTCTAATGAGGAATGGTGCCAACATTAAAATTTCAATTATTCTTATATTTCAATCAACAATACATATTTTTATACAAAATTCATAAGATGAAATGTATGCAAGTTGAATTTCTTCAATAAAGAAAAGTATGAAAATAGATTCTCTGCAATTGGGATATCACTTAATTTATTCAGTTAGTGCATCGGTAATCGTTGGATTTGGATCATACAGTTCACAAATAATGCATATTTTATTTTAAAAAAGAATCTAAAACACCGAACATAAAATTTAGATCGTTTGATCTTGATCCAACAGTCATCAATGTGTTGACTGCGAATTCAGGGTATTCCAACCGCACCAAATCTTGATCATAAAATTATGCATTCATGCAAAGTAATTCATAAAGGTTTGATGTGAATCCTCTACAATCACAAAATCAGGATAAGTGTGTTTTCATCCAAAGTATGCCACACTAACATAAAAGAAGATTAGAAAACTCATTAATTCATGTGTAGAGGAAAAATGGTGAAAGATCATACCCAAAGAAATCATTTGATGCAAAAGAGGCTCCAACAGAAATTGAGGCAGCAGTGGCAGATGTAGAAAAAAGCCAAGAAGATGGATTGGTATGTGCCTTGTTAAAGCTTTGTTGGTTTTTCCTCCATAGATCTACAAGCAATGTTATTCCCACCATTGTACAACCTTATACAAATTAAAACACTAATTAATCAGTGTGACAAATTAAACCAATCTTCTCATACAACAAACATTATTGAAAAAATCCACAAATACATAAGAAATAATGCATTAATATAAATTTTCAGAAAGTGTAATTCGGTTTTGATTATTAAATTGACGTAAGTTTCACATGCATTGAAATTAATGAATATCTTCACATCTTAAGAGTACTACAAATATACCTTGTTGTTGGGTTTGAGACAAAGCAAAATTGGAATAATTGAGACAAAGTGCAGTTAGAAAAAAATAAAAATAAGGAACAGTTAATTAAGAAATGTTTTTGGTAGTTATAGAAGAGACTTTTGTTGCGACAATTTGGATCTGTCTCTCTCCAAACCCACAAGAAGGCTTACACTTGTTTACTTTCATTGTCAGTTATTTTATATTGAATTTTTTTTTTTTTTTTTTTTTTTACATTAATGAATTCATTCATATAGACAATAAAAAGTGGAGAAAGATAAAAAGTTTGGGGGCTAGCCATGGATAGCGATCAAAGAGTGAGTATTGTTGCTATTTGTTTGCCTTCTAACAAAACTTACACAAAAATAAATAAATAGAAAATCGAAATATGAAGACAAGCTTCCATAATATGGTCAAATTTGGATATTGATAAAAACACTCTAAACTTAAATACAATTTTGTCCCTTTATTTTAATTGAAATTGGATTTTTTTTCCCCGAAGAATAAGGTGAATAAGGTTCCCATTTATCCAAAACCGAACCGGGTGGTGGCGGTGAGCTCTTCGATAATGTCTTTTATCTTTGTGTTTGTTATATTCTGCTGCACCTAGATTCTGTGTCAGAAACTGACCATTTCTGTACACTCACAAAAAGAAACCAGAAAAAGCCAACATAATTCAACCACCCATTCTTATGTTTTTCTCACCTTCAGTTGTTGCTAATGGTGCAAGGTAACCCATATAATTCAATGATCAATGAAGAGTTGGTGGTGGGTGATGTTTGGGTCGTAATCAAGAATTTATGCTAGGGACCATACGAATAAGTCGGGACTTTGTAGTAGACATGCGACAATTTCCACCGATAATTAGCTCGGGGTTTTTATGAGGTAATTGTCCCTAAAGATGATAAGAACAAACTTCCCATCCATAACTGGTCTTTCGATTTTCCTTATGGTCTCGGGGGTCGATCGTTTTTTCTTCTGCCTCATCATCGTCAGAGATTGTCTAGTCTTATTTCTAATTCATTGGTATATACACCCCTGGCAAACTACGTGGTTTGAATGGTTCATACAATGTCAAATAATACCTTATTAATTTTAGGTTGGTTCGAGTAGTTTCTACTACAGTGTCAGATGTGTGATATTTCATATTCAAATGCAAGATTGACAATATGGTGCACAATCGAACGATGGTTGTTTATCCAAAAATACATTTGAACATTGATTTGTTGTCAACCACCAAGAATTTTTTTTTTATCTTCCTAATACATTCTCCCTCTCCAAAGATAACCATCAAATCTTTATGGTTCTATCATGTGGTAGGTCGGAGGCACTGGATGGGCAGCTGCAAGGTTTTGAACAAGTCGACAACATGACATTGTAGGCACTACTCTGATAGATCATGGCTCTTTTTACTTTAAACCCGACTATATAGATCTTGTTAATAAGTAGAAAGATGTGGGTTGTCGTTCATCCTAGTAGAATTTTTTTTGTAAAACATCAATGGAAATCTTCTTATACCTTTTTCGTTGGGATAGGTTGGCCGAGGGTCCTTTCCTTTCGCGATTAACTCAATGAGTTTCCACTTTATGGATCTGGCACCAGACGTTTGTGACATGCTCCCTCCATCGATTGTCAAGGTTTGGGCGAAGAGATCCCATAAGATGTTGGATCTCAAGACGATACTTGTCCTTCCAGAAATTAGTGATATCCTTTGATCATGTCGTTGATGCTCAAGAATATTAGCAAGTTGTTGGAATCATGGCACTGCAATCGTAAGGGCCTGGTGCGGAGTCTCCACAGTAGACTTGGTTATTGCGGTTGATTTGTCATCTTTTCCATCTATTGATTTGTTAGTTAGATAGTGTGAAGAAATTCAAGGAATGATGTTACAGAAACTTCATTCCCACGAGCGACATCATTGATTTGTACACTATCAGAAGGGCTGGCCAGAGTGGGTGCTATAGAGCTACTATGGTGGTTTACGATGGTATTCATTGTTCATCACTAGCCCGAGGTGAAGCACCTACAAAGTCCAAGTGATAACTTGATTGCTTGGAGGGCTCAGATGGGCTTTGAGCGTTTTATTGAAAATTGTTGTTCACACATTTGATAGGGCTGAAAAACACATGTAAAAGACGAAAAGCCCTGGCGGGAGATAATTGCCGAATATGTTTGGAACCAACGGCAGTTAACTACCGAGGAAAACCTCGGCAGTTAACTGCCGATGCGCTCCTGCTACAAATTTGACAGAAACTCTCTCATCCATTATTACTCTCATTTTACCAAAAAAATTTCAAATCTCTCTCAAAATCTCTCTAAAAAACCCAACCAAATCCTACCAAATTTATTCAATAAAATCACAAGTAAGTAATCATAATGCTATTAATTTACATTTTAGTTGTTATAAATGTTTTTTTTTTTAGTTTTATATTTAAATTATTTTAGTTTTTGAGTAGATTTACATGTTATAATTTATTTTTAGAGTAGATGTTAGTTGATTAATTTAGTTAAAATGTTTGCATGATTTTTATGTTGAGGGTTATTTTTTATTTTAGTGTTTTATATTTATTTTTTTATTGTAGTTTTTAAGTAGATTTACATGTAATAGTATATGATTTATTTTAAGGATAGATATAAGTTGAATAATTTTGTTATACTTTTTGCAATTTTAAGTTTTTTTTTTTAGAGTTTAGGGTTAATTTTTTGATTTTTAGGGTTTATGTATAATTTTCACATCAAGTGTTCGATGAAATGTTTGAATGAGTTTTTCATTGATTGTTTTAATTTCTTATTGTGTAGGTTTGAAACAATGGTCGGATGGATCGACGTTCATGCACAATTCAACGGCGGAGAACCTCAGAAGTTGAAGGTTCGGTGCCTTGGTGTAACGTTAAAAGGTCTCAAGGATCAACTTAATGAATTCAAGCAAGGAGAGTCAACCCCAGAGACACAAGGAGGGTGGAGTACGTTCGGTATAAACGTTCAACGCTCGACGAGGGGAGAATATCATTCACTTGGGAGAATATCATCAAAAGTTTAATTCTGCCAGAAGATCGTCATTAGGTAGAGAATGCACCTTCCAACTACAACAATTGTCTTCCTTTGAATGAGGTAATTCAAACTTGTTAAACGGCAGAACTTAAACATTCGTCTGACATTTCTATTGTTCCTTTCAAAAGATTAAATTCTTGTTAGGCCTGTTTAAATAATTGTATTTAAGTGTCAAGGAATGCACCTCATTCTTTTGACACTTAAATACCGTCATTTAAACCAAGGCTAATAAAAATTTAATCTTTTGAATGGAACAATAGAAATGTCGGATGGATGCTTGAGTCCTGCTGTTTAGCAAGTTTGAATTTACCCCATTCAGGGGTAAGACAATTGTTGTAGTTGGAAGGTACATTCCCGAATGTAATGTAATGTAATTATAGGACATATTTAGGAACTTTATGTAATGTAATGTAACCTTTATTCGAATTTATTCAATACGCGACTTTAATCGAAATTAT
>Ga0228711_1009269_pt1 | contig 13437 bp, 13 predicted proteins | sample MedpolnodulmetaG_2_FD_177996 | JGI IMG/M metagenome (GOLD analysis project Ga0228711, IMG submission 177996) | Root nodule microbial communities from Medicago polymorpha collected in Santa Monica, California, United States - brown nodules | ecosystem: Host-associated > Plants > Roots > Nodule...
AGGATATTTTATTTTTTATTTTTATTTATAAATTATATATATATATATATATATATATATATATATATATATATATATATATTTAACTCGCTTTGATTAATTCAATTGAAAATATTTTTTTAGAGAACCTTATTTATGAATGAATTTTTTGCAGCATAAAATGTGAGAAGAAAGATATTTGAATAATTAAAATGACACAATTTTATTGATTCGTTTATGGCACTAAAAATCTTAGGATCGACCATGTCTATAGCTAACGTACATTCTACTCTATTCAAGGTGAGTGGGTACAAAGAGAAAAAAAAAAGCTTTGAGAGAAGAATCTCCAATTAAATAGCAAAACTAGTATGTAGAGAAAATAGCGTACAGCTTATCTAATTCACAAACCTGAGCTATGTTAATAGCAAATATTCAACCCTCCCAGACATGGTGGTCCAGTTTTTCTATTAGTGCTAAGCAAATAAAAAATATTTATGCATGTATAGTGTAAAAAAAAAAAAAAAAAAATTTTTTAAAAAAGATTTCTTAACCGACCCATATGAGGCTTAAATTGATTAAGGTATATTGTCTTAATTAAATAGTATGAATTAATTAATATACGTATGCAGATATGCAAGGAAGATCTGTGTGATGCGAATTTACTATTCAAGAGAGAGACAGAAAGAAAAGAAAGGGTACCAAAATGGTGAAAATTACTCCATTTAGCGTTAGAAGAAGATAGCGATGTATATATGACAAATGAAAGGGGGGGCTGAGAGTGAATGTATTAATAGTATACCACAATGTATGTACTGTAATATACTGGTATAGGTACAGATTAGATATAGAGAGATAGAGAGAGAGAGAGGGAAAGGGAGACCACAAGAATAGGAGTGGGACCATATGTAAGGGAATGGGGACACATACAATTATACAAATCAACCAGATTACTGGAAAAGGAACATTATTCAGTGGTGGCGAGTTTACCAAAATAATTCCATTTGAGATGTATATATAACTATATATATGGGGCACAGTATGGAGGTGGGGAAGGAAGCAAAAATCAATCGAGTATATATGTATGTAGGCCAAATAATAGCAGCTGCAGCTTGCAGCTATAATAGATCATAGGTATGAATGTGTATATAATGTAATGTAATGTAGTAATGTAATTACAGTTCAGATTTTTCATGCTTGAGTAAGGAAGCCCCTCTTCCTTGTTCATTACAACAACTCTAATATCCTTGTACAAAAATATGAAAATTAACCCCACACTAGGAGTCTACTCACACACACACACACACTACCCTCTGAGAAAACCGTTGGGCTTTTCTTGCTGTTGGGTCGCTTTCTAATCTTCAATTGCATATAGACTCTAGTAATTGGATTAGGGCAGTAGGTGCTACAGCCCCCCACCCCAACCCTTCATCATTTATTCATGTATATGTTTGCTTTTGTTGCTTTCCTTCCACTGCATCTGCATCTGCAACTATTTTATTTTTTATATATCTCAATTACTGTAATGTAATTATGGTCGGCTCATCTGCCAGCCAACCTGTATTCTTCCATGCCAGGACTGCACTCTAGCGACGTATGCATTTTATTTTTATTTCTTACTACATTGCATTTTTTTTTCCCTCATTAATACTTTACCATAGGGTGTGTGTGTCAATGTTTCATTTCATACACGCTATCTAACTATTCAATTTCAATTACGGCATGTAAGTATGTGTGTAGACGTAGTACAAAAAATTTAACATTCATAATTTTAATTGAAATGTATATTTTATATAATATAGAAAACACAATATTCATGAATAGAGGAGAGACAATATTATTATGCATAACAAAATGAAATCCAGGAAATCATTATGCCTTGCTTTTCTATTCAATGAATATAATAAGTTGGTTCTTTTGCACAGTACACACATGGTCAAATGTTTAGTTGATTGCCCTCGTAAATTTAATTCAATTGGTAGGAACAATGCATAATATATATAAGATATGAGGTTCAAACTACGACCAAAAAAATATATATTTAGTTGACTAAGAATGAAACTTCAGTTTTTCCGTGAATTGTTTTTCATATTAAGAAGCATTTTTTATATGTGTGTATAAGAGATTTGCTAAAGCACACTTATTTTTTAGAATGAGATTTGTAGCACCATATATGTAGTACTGAAAAGTAAAAACGCATATTATATATTTATATGAATCAATATGTATATAATTGCAAAGTGTCCCTTGGTTTACGGTTAGAGTTTTCTAAATTCTAACAGCAAACTTTACTCACATGTGCTCCAAATCACATACGCGCATTCGAACAAAAGTTACTCTCTAGCAAAAGAAAGTTAACACCACCTCTTTCCTTTAAGTCTCACTCTAGAATAGTACCATCAAAGTCTCCGTCAACTTAACTCAGTCGGTAAAAACATTGTATAATTTATGTAGGAGTTGGGGTTCGAACCTCATACACCTCATTTCTCCACATTTAATTGTGTGAGATTCAGCCACTACGCTACTAGACCAAAAAAAAATAGTAACATCAAATTAAAAGAGTTGATTTTTGCACTTTTTTTCTTAGCTTATTTGATCGATTGGTTCCGTAAATAATTTCAAGTTTTCATTTTGGTCACATAATTAATAAAACGCACGTTTTAGTCCCTCACTTTTTTCTCCGTTTGCCAAATAAATCCCTGACAGTTAAAGTTTAACCTCAAATGTCTATAGTGGACCAACATTAAGAGTGGTCTACCATAGACCTTATTAAATTTTTTAATTTAACATGTTTGATCTATTTTTTAAAAAGATGACCATTGAATTATGCATGTCTGTTACAACTAATTTTTTCTTTCTTTCTTCACCTTCTACCTTACTAATCTTCATCATCTTCAACTCACATTCATGAAAAAAAACCAAAAAAAAAAAAATCAGAAACAACAACTATCAACACATAATCTAATCACTAAAATTCATATCATGTTCAACATCATCCATTATGCACAAATTAAACATCAATTTTTCAATACTCACATAAAATTTTCTGGAAAAATTTGCAGTACTCAATCACATAAATTCAATGCTCACTGAAAATTTCCGTCAACAAAAGAAACAAACTCAAATCCGAATCAAAAACCCAATTAAGATAAGAAGAAGAAGAACAACAACAACAACAAGAGCCATAGTGACATTGGGGATTTAAATTCTTCAAATTCTAGTGAACAGATCCAACAGTAGTATCAAAATAAATTCCATCTTCCAGATCCAACTCTATTCCATCTTCTTCATCTGAAACTTTTCCAGAATCGTTTTTTTTTTCTTATTCTATTTTTTTCTTCTAGAAAGTGGGACAAACAAAACCCAGAAGGAAAAAAAATGGAACACAAACATCATCATCATCAATTCTTCCCAAATCGAAACCGCCAATAGCTATATAAACTACACTGTAACAAATTTCAATCCATTCATTCAATTCATCAGTGTTTGAACGCCAAAAAAAAACTTCATCAGTGTTTGTATAAGCTTTGTGTTTGAACGTCAAAAAATTCAATCTATTCATTCAATTCATTAGTGTTTGAACGTAAAAAAATAAAAAAATAAAAAACATCAGTGTTTGTATAAGCTTTCCCTTTCATAAAAGCTTTCCCATTCAATTCCGACGGTGAACCTTTCCCTTTCATAAAAACTTTCCCTTTCACGTTGAATCAATCGAAATACAAGGTTTGTATTTTGTTGTTGATTTTGAGTTGGATTCTTCATCTTTTGTGTTTCATGATAGATTTGACATTTGGATTCAACCTAAGAAGGAGAAGTTTAGGTTGTTGTTAATTAAAGAGTAAACCCTCGTTTGGGTCCTGAAAGTTCACCTCGCTATCAGGCACATCCATAGATCAATGAAACAAACCAAAAAAAACCTCAATGATTGTTTCGTTAGTCAAATGCATCCAAAACGTTAACTTGAGTTAACTCCGTTATACTCATAGATGAGGGACCAAAATGACAACAATCATGTTTCTGCCTTCATCTTCTTCAATGCCCCCAATTCCTTCATCTTCTTCAACACTACTCATGAACTCATGCTCACCAACACCTATGCCCAGAAATGATCATATTCAAAATCAAAATTCAAAATACAAAATTGATTCACTCATGCTCAAACTTTACAAAATCCCACTTCTAACAATATCACTTAGGTACAGTTGTCTGGATTGGGGGAGGTACACAAACTGTCCAACTGTGTGGCAGTGTTTAGTCTACAGTTGGTTGTGTTTGTTTACTGATTTTTGTTGCCCGCTTTTCATAAGGTGCAGCTGCAGTTTTTTTTTTCCTCCTTATTTTGTGTAGGATTAGGGAGTGAACAACAACAAATTCTCCATACTGAAATGATGAAACAAGAGAGCAACAACAACAAATTTCTAAATAAATATTCATCAACAGTGGCAACAACACAGATTCAAACTTCATCAACACCAACAATCTCAACAACAAATTTCGAATTAATTTTTCATCTTTTTTAAATAACCCCAATTTTTTTCCTTGTCTATTAGAATTTGGACCGAAATGAATGCTTTAAAAATCTATAAGTGATTAGAATTTGTGGGTGAGAATCTACAACAGATTTGGGATTGATACAAATTATTGGTGGATGGAGCTTTCTGGAATCTATTTAGGTATTTGAGGTTTTTGGTTTCAGGCTCTGTGACTCTGTGGCTGCAAAACTGATACGGTTGCGGGATTTTTTTTGGCCTAACAGGTTGCTTATTGTTGCTGGTTCTATTTTGGTTTATAGGCATTCTAGGTGTCTTTTCGGTTTTTGTGCTGTGTTTCCTCCTGCTGTTTCGATTTGTATACAGGTGGAAGTGTGAGCATCACTTCTTTGTAACCTTTCTGCCGTTTTGCACTACTTCGAAAATGGGAGAGGAGAAATTGGGGACAAAAATGGAGTCTAGGGTTTGAAATTAAGATTGCAAACTGTGTGTTTGATGAAGGAGAGAAGAAGAAAAGTGAGAACAAAGGAGGGATTATTTTTGTCTTTTGGAATGTTTTGAGATGGAGGGTATGAAGGAAGATGAATATATGAACTTGTTAATTTTTTCCAGAAAATTGAGGGATATTACATTCATTCACGTCCCTCTCTAATTGACACATCATCACACTTAACGTTTTGGACGTGGATGACTAACGGAACAAACATTGGGGAAGTTTTTGGTTAGTTTAACTGATCGAGGGACATGGCTGATAGCGAGGCGAACTTTCAGGGACCCGAATGAGGGTTTACTCTTAATTAAATTGAAAAGAAAAAAATAAGCAATTGAAAATAATTGGTGGGTTTTTTGGTTTTAATTTTTTTTCTTTTTTTTCTTTTTGATTTGGTATGAAGTTTTTTTTATAAATTTATGAATATGATTGATGAAGATGAAGAAGAGAAAGATGGAAGAAGATGAAGAAAGTTGAAAAAAGTTAGGTGTTGATGGTGTACTTTTAGATCTCAGAGACATGCAATGTCCTATGGTTGTCATTTTAAAAAAAATCAAACGATTAAGTGAAAGAAATCAAATGGTTTAAATCAAAGAAATTAATAGGGTCTATGGCCCACTCTTAAGATTGGTCCACCATAGACATTTGAGGTTAACTATTTGGCAAACGGAAGAAAAAGTGAGGGACTAAAACGTGTGTTTTATTAATTATGTAACCAAAATGAAAACTTGAAATTGTTTAGGGGACCAATGGATCTAATAAGCATTTTTTCTATTATACCCCACATTTAATCTATCAATAAATTCTTATTTTTTGCACAAAATTTTTCTTTCTAATAAATTTAATATATTATCTTTCTCTCATAACAATTTTTTATTTTTTTTCACACATTTTATCTCTCCCATATAAAAATATTACTATAATTTAAATATTCTACACATATTTTCTAATAATTGTAAAACAATAAAAATTGATTCAACTTCATATTAATTAAAAGTTAAGAAAATTTTAACTTTCTTTCAACTCCTTTAGTCAAAATCAAGACCTCAAATATGATTTTAACCAATACTAGATTCACACTAAGTGACATAGATTTGATTGTTGAAGATAATAGAAAACAAACTTAGTTTTAAAAAAAAACTTTGTTTGAAAAAAAAAACAAATTTTAGTTTTCCAAATGGGAAATGATTAATCTCGCAATAAAATATATCACGACATGTTTTTTTCAATATGAATTCTTTGTTTCAGCAGTACTCTCTCATTTTTGTCATGTAATATTCACACCAAATTAGTGGGCAGTATTTATTTCAAATATTAGATTTAGTGGGAGCAAAACAGAGTAGCATAGCACATTGAAGTATATAAATTAAAGACATATGTTTTGAGATTGAGATGATGAGTTCCAATTAAAAAATAAATAAAAATGATGAGTTTAAGTTTAGTAGGCAAACGGTTACCTACCTAACACTTTTTTATTTCAAGAAAATATAAAAATAAAACTTAAAAAGCTTGTAGAAATAAAATCCTAGCACACTTCGTGATAATGGCAGTCGCTATATATAGCACTGCTCTTTCCAAATACATGGCGTTAGGAAAAACTATAGTTTTCCAAAAACATAGAAATGGTATAATTGACAAATTATTACCCTAAAATACTGAAATAAAAGTTAAATAGAAATGTTAAATTCGCAGTCAAATTAAATGACACTTAAAAAGGAACAGAATAAGAATTCGCAGTCAAATTTCCACCCTACTGTGTTCTCCTGCGCCCTGCAAAATTTCCAAAAATACCCCTGGTCTGAAAAATATAATTTGAACCAAATTGTTAGAGTTTCTGGAAAATAAAATTCGGACACAATCAATATGAATATTTTGTGTCTTTCTTTGATGTCAAGGGTCCTTGTTGACCATTATACGACCCCCACATAAGCTGCAATGCAATTGCAGAGGTCGTATGAACGGTCAACAATGATCATGACACCACAAACACACCTAAAAAACTTAAAAAATTGAAGAAAAATGTAAGAAAGGAGGTGGAGAAGAATGAAGGAAATTGGAGTTTTTTGAACCCTTTTTATAGCCTTAAATCAGTCATAGGTCTTAAGTACAGTCAAATAAAACATGTTCCACATTCAAAACCGTCAAAAAATGCATTCAAACTCCACTAACCGGCCAAACCTTTGGTGAAACGTCACCGTCCAAAATGAAACTGAGGGATTCTGGATTTCATATTCCGGAATGCATGAAGTTTTTCTGGAGTATAAAATCCGAACAACGCCTCCCTATACGACCCTTTTTGACTAAATTAATGTTTTTCCCACCCTTTTTTTACCCTCCCTCCCTATTAATAGACTTCATTTCCTCACATTTTCAAACACCCTCTTCTTCTCTTCCTTCTACAACGATGTGTTTCCATCATTGGCCTTTCATAGAAACATGCCTCTTTGGAAATCCATCAGGGGTTATATGATCGGTCAACAGGGAAGGGGTCAGTCTGTGTCTGAGGTTGGTCTGTCTGGGTGTAAGTTTGACCATCATGGTCTCTTGTTCCCTAGAGGCCCATGTGCCCCCGTCAGCATTGGTTTCTTCTTCCCATCTCCCCTATGTTTCCCCTCCATTAGTGGCTGGAGTCACTGATAAATACGTAAAACTTAATTTACATTAACTTAAATTGAACATACATAAATTGAATTTACATCGACGTAGAACATAGATTGAACATGCGTAAACTGAATTCACACTAACCCTCTTATATACATGCGTAAACTTAATTTATATTAGCCTAAATTGAACATAACTAAACTGAATTTACATTAACCTAGATTGAACATACGCAAACTAAATTCACACTAACCTCTTATATACATACGTAAACTGAATTTACATTAACCTAAATTAAACATACGTAAACATAATTTACACTAACCTCTCACTACGTGAAATCAAATTGCGATTAACACATGCATATCTCATACCAAAACAAACAATAAACAAATATAAACTCTTAGAAAATGAAATTCACTAACCTTTATGAATAGAGTACAGATCAATGACAAAGATGTTGATTTAGATCTTGGTTGCACATCTATGGTGATTTGTGGATGAAAGGGGGTGAGAGTTCAAAATGATCATAAAAGATGGGTTTTTAGAAATTTACATGAAGAGGGCAAATTTGGTATTATTGTAAAATTTTAAATAAATTTAGGTGTAACTAGAATTATATGGGATGAGACTAGCAAGAGTCTTTGTTTTATGTTGAAATCAAGTGCTAACTTTTTTTTTTAAGGAAAAATCAAGTGCTAACTCTCTTTTTTTTTAGGGAAAATCAAGTGCTAACTAGTGAGCAGGTTGTTAGAGAATTTAATATTTAACGAGCCTGACTTAAAATGAATTGTTCAAAAAAATTTAATTGACGAACAATAATATTTGATCAGATTTTATATACATTTCATTCGAACTTCAAACTATTGTGGTTAGTGTTACAAAACAAAAATTTAGACCGAGAAAGGTTTTTTTTTTTGGGAAACGTGCTTATAGCATTTCATTGATAATAAGAGATTCAATACAATTGGGTGTTTCATAATAGACAGCGGGACTAGTCAGAAACGCGGTGTCTCTTGCAAGTGCATGAGCAACCCCGTTAGCTTGTCGCCTAACAAACTCCACCCTAGAGTTAGAAAATAAAAGCCTAAACAAAGAACGACAAGAAGTAATAATGCAACCAAATTCAGACGTGTCATTCCTGTTAGAGAGAAAAGCATCAACCGTCAACTTAGAATCCGTTTCAAAATCCACATTATCAAACTGCATATCACTGAGCCATTGCAAAGCTGAGAATAATCCAAGTGCTTCGCCCACATCCACCGGAAGGAAACAAGGATGCAACACAGTTTTTGCCAACACAAAACTACCGTCTTGGTCCCAAAGACAAATGCCAATACCTGTTCGATTAAGAGAGTTTGAGAAGGCAGAATCGATATTGCATTTATATCGTCCCAGCAAAGGGTGTTGCCATCGATTGGCAGTGTGTAATGTCGATACAGGAGGACCCCCATTGTGGGTCGGTGACGACGTAGTGGAAGCAGTAGAATCACGAGCATCATGGGAGTTTGCTAATTGTCAGTCAACAACCATGTTTCGGGCTCGCTACACCACTAAAGCAGTAGTTTCTGTAATGTCGTCCCAAACTTTAAGGTTACGGTGTTTCCAAATACTCCAGAGCACGGTTGCCAAACGCTGCAATAAGTCAGCAGACAATACTTGAAGAATAGAGAAAATACCATCTGTAGCTGACGAGGTAGTCGAAAGCGCATGTTGGATGGAGCCCCATAAGCTAGTCCTATGCCAAACCTGGGTAGCAAACGGACAAGCAAAAAAAACATGGGCAAAATCTTCATACTCTAAATTGCAACTAGCGCAATTCGTTGGACAATTGACGCCTTTGTCGAGCAGTTGTACTCATGTCGGTAGGCAGCCCCTGCAAATACGCCAAATTAAATTTTTTACCTTCGGAGGAACTTGGAGAAGACCGAGAAATGTATGTTATTTATATATAAAAAATTAAAGACATCAAAATATCTATAAATTCCATTCTAATGTGTGTGTGTATATATATGAACAATAATTCTCTATTTGTTTTTGTACTTTAAAATTATTATATGATTTTATTTTTTTTCATTTTTGACACTATCAAATACTTTTTTTTGCTTGTATGCGACCAAATAATCATTGAATGATTTGTCTCTCATAACATTATATATGTGATTTTTCATCAATCAAATTTTTAATATTTTTTAGGCTTAATTGTAGTTTTAGCCCCCTAACTTTTCCAAAGTTGCGATTTTTGCCCCCTAAGAAAAAAAACTACAAAACAGCCCCTTAAGTTTTGCAACTGTAGCAGTTTTGGCCCCCAAGGCTGATATTGACTCGGTCTACGCTGACGTGGCACCCTAAGTGCGGTGCCACATGTTATTTTTTTTATTTTTATTTTTGCCTTGGGGGGTCAAAACTGCTACAGTTGCAAAACTTAGGGGGCTGTTTTGTAGTTTTTTTTTCTTAGGGGGTCAAAATCGTAACTTTGGAAAAGTTAGGGGTCTAAAACTGCAATTAAGCCTATTTTTTTATGTAGGATACTTAATTTTTAATAGAACAAAATAAACATTACTATTAAATATTTCTTGTTCAAAAAAAAGTTCACTATTAAATCCTACCTCCGTCCCTAATTATAGAAGCTTTTTGCAAAAATAATAGAGATTAAGAAAGTTGATTGTAGTATTAAATTTGTATATAATTACTATTGTTTTTACAATTGTATCCTTAAGAGAGAGTTAATTTATGTTTTCAACACAATATTTATTGTTGATTGAAAAAAAATATACAAAATAAATAAGGGTATGTTTGTAAAAATTATAATTAATGTACTTGAAAATACTAAAAGGGTTTTATATAAAAGCACAAAAAAAATTCAAAAAGATTTTATAATTAGAAATGGAGGTAGTATTTGACAACAACATAATTAAGTGAGTGGGGCACTTGCGCTCGATCAATGTAATATACATATAGAACCGTGCCTGATTGTGGTCTTCTTCCTCCAAGAGGGTTAGCACACACATGTATAGCTAAAAAAAAGCATATGGGTCGTTTTCTAGCCATTTTTTTAAATAGATGGACTAGCCTATTTTAGAAAAGCCCAAACCATCAAAATTAAACTGGGTCCATTTATACATGTTTTTGAATTTTACTCTTCTCCTGCACAAAACACTCGTGTCCTGCAGTTATGCCTTAAATATCTCAGCGTTAGTTAAATAACACAAGTGTTGAACTATGCGTTACTTAACTAACGTTGCGCGAGTCAACTAACGCATCGTTAATTAACTCACGCTACGTGTTGTTTTAAACAAGGCAGAACACCTCATCTCATCATTTGTCATCTAAAATTTAAAAAAATCTCAAAAATCTCTCTCAAATCACCCAAATCCAAAATTTCTTCAAGTTCAAATGAAACAATACTCCAATAACAAGTAAGTTTTCACAATTAAACACCATTAGCCTTTTATGTTCATATGTTAGATTTTCTCTCTTAAATTAGAAATTTTTTAGATTTAGGGTTTGTTTAAATTTTAATTTTGCTTGAAAGAAATGATACAATGTTACATGTAGATGACTTATGTTGCTTAATTGTGGTTATATGTTTGCATGTTTATGTTGTAGTTATAAGTTTTAGGGTTTATGTATAATTTACACTCTAAGTGTTTGATGGAATGTTTGAATGAGTTTTTCATTGATTATTTTTAATTTCTTACTGTGTAGATTTGAAACAATGGTCGGGCGGATCGACGTTCATGCACAATTCAACGGCGGAGAACCTCAAAGGTTGAAGGTTCGGTGCCCTGGTGTAACGTTAAGAGGTCTCAAGGATGAACTGAATGAATTCAACCAAGGAGCCAACCCCGGAGACACAATGAGGGTGGAATACGTTCGGTATAAACGTCCAACGCTCGACGAGGGGAGAATATCATTCAGTTGGATGGAATTAACGAACGACGAAAACGTGACGAGCATGTTTTGGGAGCACAGCATGTTCCAATGGATCGATATGCGGGTAACGTTGCTGAGATCAACTGAAGATATTATCAAGAGTCTGATTCCGCCAAAAGATCGTGATTAGGTAGGGAAATGCATCTTCCAACTACAAAAATTGTCTTCCTCTGAATGTGGTAATTCAAACTTGTTAAAAGGGAGTTCCAAGCATTCACCCGGAAGTGTGTTCATTCAAAAGATTAAATTCTTGTTAGTTTGATTTAGATGAAGGTATTGAAGTGTCAAGGACTGGACCTCATTCTTTTGCCATTTGAATATCATCATCTAAACCAAACTAACATGAATTTAATCTTTTGAATGAAACAATAGAACTTCCAGATGAATGCTTGAGAGCTGTTGTTTAACAAGTTTGAATCTACCTCATTCAGAGGTAAGATAATTGTTGTAGTTGGAAGGTGCATTTCCGAAAGTAATGTAATGTAATTATAGAACATATTTAGGAACTTTATGTAACGTAACATAATGTAACTTTTATTCGAATTTATTAAATACGCAATTTTTATTCGAATTCACGCTGACTTTAATTAGTCGTTATTCGAATTTTTTTAATACACAATTTTTATTCAAATTCACGCTGAGTTTAATTAGTCTTTTTCGAATTTATTTAATACACAATTTTTATTCGAATTCACACTGAGTTTAATTAGTCTTTTTCGAATTTACGCAATTTTTATTTGAATTCATGCTGAGTTTAATTAGTCTTTTTCAAAAAAAATTATTCTTTAATACACAGTTTTTATTCGAATTTATTTATTTCATATACAATCTTAAAATAAATGCAAATAAAAACAAAAATAAAGAAACAAAAATAATAGATATAAAATATCATTTTATTAATATAATTCTTATTACATTTACAATGGGGTAAAATTAAATCTACGGAAAAATAAAAACCACCATAAAACCTAGCTTCCGGTGGTAAAACTAAAAGAAATCCACAAGGAAACCAGTTTTTCTGTGGTAAAACTAAAAGAAAACCACAAGAAAACCAACCTTTCTAAGGTAAAACTAAATCTTCACATTTAGTTTTATCCAGTCTGGTTCTTTTCCCCAAGAAAACTGCTCACTACTCATCATTTTATCACCAGAAGTGGCCTATTTCTCTTGTTACACCAAAATAAAGAACGAAAAAAAGGAGATTCATAGGAGGAGAGAGTGAGGACGAGAGATGATGTGAGGAAATGGGAGAAGTTTAGAGGTGTATTTATAGGGGGAGATTGTAACATAGGTTATATCTACCATAAATATAGTCAAAAAACGTGAAAAAAACTTAACAAAAATGTGCAAAACCAATTAAATTGCATTGAACACCATTCAAAAAACGTGTGTTCTTCGGTTCTGACCACCAACCAACGTGTGTGAGTTAACTCGCGCACATGCCAGTGGTGCGTGACTTAAGTCACGCAAAATATATAAGGTGCGTTAGTTAAGCCTCGTAGCGTGACTTAACTAACACATGGGCATTATTGTCTTTTCAGCTGGGTGCAAGCGAAAAGTGCAGGGGAAAAGCAGAATTCCATGTTTTTTTTTATCTATGTTGTCATAAGTGTTTGATTAAAAAACTATTACTTTTTCCACCCTATATATTTCTCGCGCGCTCTTTTTCTTTGAAAATGCTCTAAGAATTTTTGGATTATACAATTAGAAAATAGTTTTTTTTCCATGTCATACCCCAAATTTTGACCACTTTTCTCTATTTTTACCCATTTTATTCGTAGTTTTAAAGTTGAAAATTTTCGTTGTTTCAGACGAAATTTCGGCAGAGAGGTACTTTAAAATACTTCATTTTTGGTTCCGAGTCGGACCCTCTTCTCTCTTTATTTTTATTTCTAGTTTTTTAATTTACTTTTATCTTTTAAAATTCCATCTTTTATTAATTCT
>Ga0228711_1009272_pt1 | contig 13436 bp, 8 predicted proteins | sample MedpolnodulmetaG_2_FD_177996 | JGI IMG/M metagenome (GOLD analysis project Ga0228711, IMG submission 177996) | Root nodule microbial communities from Medicago polymorpha collected in Santa Monica, California, United States - brown nodules | ecosystem: Host-associated > Plants > Roots > Nodule...
TTTGGTAAAAAAATCAAAATAATTTTTTTAAAAAAAAAAAAAAAACTAATATAAAAATTGAATTGAATTTGACACACTATCACTATAAATGAAAAAAAAATAAAATAATACTATTGTTAACAAATTATAACCAATGATATGTATGAACTTAGATGTAATAATGATAAAAGTCAAACTATTTTCCAGTTTTATTTTCTAAGTTACAAGGAAAAGGTCACTTAACAGAAACTCATGAAATTAAAATAAGAGCAGAACAATATATTAGAGTGGTCTTGCTTTCAGTTGCAAATTATGTAGCTGATAGAACAAAGATTTTTTTTGAATCACATAAGGTTCTTTGACCTGTCATCCTTGAATTTCATTTCCATTAGATTGTTTCATTTGATGGTTTTTTCCGGTACCCATCTCCATTGATTCCTCTTCTATTGATGCCTGCTGTTTTGGAGTACCTTTGTTGTCACGGTATATGAAATACAATATTAGTTGCATTGTCCCCAAAACAGAACCAAGACCATTAGGTACCTGTAAAGTAATAAAATTTCCTTAAATGAGTTTGTTCTTGTAACTAAACTATTAACTTAAACTTGCAACTTTGTTCCAAATTTAAATCAAAGACATTTTAATTTTTTTACTTATATTTAAGACTGAGTGGACTAACTTACAGCAACAAATAGGTCACGGCCTAGCAGACCGAATATAAACCATGAAGTGCCGCAAAGAAACACAAACAGCGACAAGAAGAATGGCATGAACTCCACACTCTTGGTTTTAATCACTAATCTCTGCACATAATTGAAATACACAATAAATGGCATGTTTTGGAATTTGGCTTGATAGTGTTACATTAACTAGTACATGTCATTAATATTGGATATCTGAAAATTTTGTTTCACAAGTCATATTTGTGCAAATGCTCGAGTATCTTACTAGTTGATAAAAGAAAATCGTTGTGCCGTAAATTGGCTTTACCATAATTGAGAGTGGAGAACCATACATGATGACGGAAAATATAGCCATGGCAAAGCCGCAGAAGACCTTCCTAAGATTGCCATGTAAGGCAAAGAGGGAGACAAAAACAACAGCAGAGAACACAGAGAGTACCAAGGTGAATAGGGCAAAGATTTTGATCTTTTCCTTCTTAGGTGCAAATATGATGAATATCAAAACATATATGATTTCAATCCCTGCTCCGGTGCCATTTACTGTTGTTACCGGTATGTTGTTGGGAGACACAAAAGGCAGACCGTACCTGTGGATGTTGGAAATCAGAAGCTACTCAAACACACACCTGTGCGCGCCGCGCGCACACACACAAATCTCTTCTTTGACTAGTGAAGGAAACCTTTCGAAATATTCCAATTAAAACTGAATACACTAATTAAAAGCAAAAATATACCAAGGTTTTGTTCCTATTAAAGACAGTTATGTTCATAAAGTCATCATGCTCTAAATGTGACACACTCTTTCAGATCCAACCTAAATTCACCACACTGCAAGGCATTCATGCCTCTAAGGTTTAACCATAAAAGATGCTATGCATGTAAGAAAACTTTTCACAATTAATGTAGAGAAAGAGAAATTAATTACACCATGATGGAAGCAAAAGGAGAGACAGTTGGATCAGATAGCAACAATTACCATATAAAATAGGAAGGAAGCAAGTCACGTGACTTGACACAAGATTTAGGGGGAAGTGGACATAAAGTAAAAAGACAGTTTAAGCAAAAGCTAGCTCACCAAGCAGAAAGGAGACAATTGAGCAGTGTCATAACATATGGTATGCCTGAAAATTTCTCTGTAGATTTGTTGACTATAATCCTCTTGAATGTAATCCTATACAAAATTCAATTGGTCACAAATTTCAATCAAAACTTCAATTAGTAGTTAGTACTGTACATAATCAAAAATAAATGTTGATTTCATGCATTTGAATTGTGTTCCAAGTCTCACATTAAATAAAATTACCACTTAAATATATTTATAAGTGGTGACGAGTTGGTTTTGCAGTGTTGAGTTAGACTCGTCTCATTTCTAGGAAATAAAAATGTTTGACACGAGCCAGAACCAGAAAATTAAATAAGAAAAGAGAGAAAACGACACATATTAGACACCAAACACGTCTTAAATTAGAAGTGTCCGTGGTTAAGAGAGAGAAAGCATAGAGAAGGCAGCAGCTAAGTAATACATACACAGGTGCCAAGAAGAGGAACAAAGCAGAAGCATTCCCTGAACCAACAAAGAAGAAACTGTGAGAATCAGAAAAAATCTATTCAGCAGGGTAAAAGTAAGAGTAAAAATGATCATAAATTAATTAACCTACCAAATATGCCAAACAAAAGATGTGCAACATGCATGATGTTGAATATTATTTTTTTTCCTCTCCTTTCTTTTGAAGTTGAGATAACAAAATTGGTGAAAGAATGCTATTAAGTTTCTTGAGAAATGGTAATTGATTATGATGATAGTAGCAGAGTAGTAGTTAGTGGGTTTATATAGGAAAAGGAATCATTAACAAGTGTAAGGTTAAACACATATCATCATAATAATAATGATACTGTATATGAATATGATCTTATCCGTTGGATTTGATGCTGAGAGATGTTTCCTTTCTTAGTGTGTTCTATTTCTGACTCAGTTTTCCAACCCAAATGGATTCATTCAGATGCTCATCCTATTGTTAATTGTCATACATACACGTACATAACTCACGGGATGTGCTACAGAAAAAAATGTTGATTAACATAACATGTGTGCTACTCTGCAGATTTTACCATCCAGTTCCAATGATATTTCCATTAAACCAAGTGTCTGTTTTTATATATAAATTATTGCAACAATAGGCTGAAGGGCCAATGTGAAGTAAAAACTTAAAATTATTGCATTAATATATCTATTTTTATGTTTACCTATGAAACATAGATGCTCTTTGAATTTAGGCGTGTTCCAATGTTGGATACATATTGTGTGTGACATTAACATAATACTGATACATATTATCAAATTGAATCATGTAATTTTCTTAAATTATTATTATCGATGTTGATGTGTTTGTAAGTGTCGTGTTCGATATCTATTTTTGGGTCTGTGGTTCATAAATGTTTACCTTTTGGGGATATTTACATTTACATTTGAATGTCCTTCAAATATATCAATTGGACATTTTTTCCTAGGTTTCTCCGTGGCTTATCATAGAATTCCACGAATTCTTTGCTGGATAACTCCGAGGATTCAATTACATTGTGTATTTGTGGGATTTGCAGCAGGTACATAATGTAAAGCTAGATAAAGACAAATTATATATTTGTTTAAAAATTTGAGGGGAGAACACCTCATTCACATTTTCTTTCTCTTCAACAGTTCTACAATGCTACACAAATATTGTGGTAAATTATAGTATAATATAAGATTTTGAGTTACATATATGATTTATGATTAATTGTTACTGGCCACTGGCTGTGTTGAGCCAATGTCGCACATTGTAGAAGTGATGCAAATGTAAAGAGTGTTTGAATGAAGGATTTTTTATAGGCAGTGTAACTTTATGAAGTAACACAAATTCTTCTATACAAATTTTACAAAGTTAAATTTAGAGAATTTTAAATATCATTTAAAAATTCTCTTTCACTCTATACAATGCAGATCGCAAATTGATCATAAATAGTTTTTCAAATTTTGCACATTGGTTCTTATGTGTTAATAAATTGCAAATTGGTTGCTACAAATAAAAAATGCAAATTAGTCCCTTTAATTTTGCATAAAAAAATGCAAATAGGTCCCTGAATTTTAAACTTTTGCAAATTCATCCATATTTTAGCATTAGTCCTTCATTTCTTTTTGAAATTTCATAAAAAGTAATCCAACAAAGTTTAAGAATGAAAACTAATTATTCTATCAACAAAATAAATTAGAAATAATGAGAATTCAATTGTATCATTTGAATTATCTATCGTTCTAATTTTCTTAAAACTATCACCTCATCCAAACACACTCTAAAGATATCGAGGTAGACAATGAAATTTAAAATATTTAGTTCATCATTATTTTGTACTTATTTATTTTAAACTTTTTTTTAAGGAACTTATTTATTTTAACCTTGTTTCCTTTTTTTTTTCCTCTATTTATTTTTTTGGTGAGAAATGATATGCCTTTTCAGAGAGTGAATGATCATTTTGTTGAATAAAATGACAAGGTTGTAGTTGATGGGAGAAAACACTTACAGATATTAAAGAATACAATCGTAACACAAGAATTATCTGGTTACCGACTAACTAGAGAATCGATTTTACCATCTTGTTCGTCATTGCCCTCAATTTTTAACGATTAAAGAGACAACTTAAGAATTTACCTTTATAATCTCAACTCACCACCCTTAAAAAAATCAAATTGACCTTTCGGATTTAACCCTCGTTTTGTCAACCCTGTTGAAGTTGGTTTTGATATTGTTTGTAGTTTGTTGTTAGTCTTACATCGTTAAGGTTTCCGTGTTGTCGTGTGTATAAATATGTGTGAGTATCCAATTCTTTTGAGTTGGCTTTTGGAATGAGATGTAAACCTATTTAATAACAGCTACTTGTCACTATACATTGTTTGTATTATTTTTCCTTAAAAAAAATCATTTTGTATAATTTGTGTGAGAATGATTCGGCAGACACATGGTTTCCATGCGAACCACTTAATTATCATGCCAAATCAGCAAGTGTGTCAACATGACCTGATTGGAACTAATTTGTCTAAACTAACATGGCTTAGGAAAATGTTGTTGCATGGCTTATGATAGTAACATGCTTTATAGTTTAATGACCAGCATTAACTTTATTTATTCAATTTTTTTTATAAATAAAAAATTAACACCACCCTACAATATTTTTGAAGACGAAATCTTAAAATTAGAAAAATTCATTCAACCCAATTTTTCTCCGTAGATTTCCTATTTAGATCATTTTTACTCTAAACATGTCAGGCATTAAGTATAAATATCTCTTTAACTAACACTTGAGTTTGTTTGGCATGTTGTAAGAGTCTAGCTCCTTGCTCTAGATTATCTTCTTTTGTTTCTTTTTAGCATATAAACTTACATACTTTTATCAAGTATGAAATTTCTTACTCACACTCAACACACCAAAGATAACGCATCATTAATAATGTAAAACAGAGTAGGCATAAATTAGAAGAAATTGTTTATCTCCACGCATGCACCCAATATCTCTATCATTACTCAATTATTATAGTGGGAGATTAGGTAGTTCAACTGGTTTGAATGAAGAGATAATGAGTTGAAAGTCACAAGTCTAAACCCGAACAATGGATTAAAAAAAAATATAATCTAACAAATAATTATTAACATTTGTCAATAAAAAAAACTCAATTATCATAGTGATTTTTTTAGGTGAATAGTGGTGCATATATTTGGATTAAGACTCTAAGCAAGGGTGTGATCATGGTGCACTCTCCCCCTCAAGAAATAAATTCAATATTGCATGGGCTAATAACCCATAATTAGATATTAAACTCACAATAACAAATACTACACTTTTGATCTTGTCACCATTATGTAAATTAAAATCTAATTGTAATTGTAAAAATTTGAGCCACTAAAGAGAATCAAATCTAGGAATGGTAACAGACCGAGGACAAGTTTTTCTTCCCCGTCTTTGATGGGATTCGTGTATCCTCGTACTCGTCCCTAATATAATTCTAACAAAGTGAAAAATAGAACTCCAACCTTGTATTTGATCAGCTTCGGGTATTTCAGTCCCGCCTCATCCCGTGTTAACTTGGACTTTATTTTTGTATTTTTTTATTAAAAAAATAAAAAGGTTAAAACTAAATTGTTTCAACAATCTAATTTTTCTAAACAAAAACAATAGAGAAAATGACTTGTACAAGACTCACGTTAAGAATAAAAAGAAACATACAAAGATAATTAATGGTTTGTTTAAGGGATTCTAATTTTTTAGAGGTAAAATTTAATTGGGATACAAGTGGAGTGGGTTCGTGCATGAATTTGGGTCTTTAATACATGTTCCACATGTGTCTTTTGAAATTGGAAAAAACTCAAATTCGAATTTCGAATTTTCTTGATCAAAATGAGGTGGGTTTAAATAAATACCGGCGTGTACAAATTATGTGATGTGGCCACTCATTGTCAAATTTGATGTCCCGTGTTTGATTTGAAGAAATACATAAACGGAAGAATATTAGGTGAAGAATGACTTTCAATTTAGTGGTATTCATTCAATCAAACAGTTTATAATATTCCTCACTCATTTTGGCTTTACCTCAGTCCTCAGTGCTTTAATAGTGCAATTGGCAAAACATGGAAGTAGTAAAATATGATTTGATTTATCTTAACTTCAAGTGGAGAAAATTATGCGCGTAATGTGTGACAAGGATTTATTTATTATATCAATTTTGTTAAATCAATCATTAATAAATATGCTACAAATTTCAAATTTGTACAACAATTTACTTCGCAGAAGTCTACTAACATCTTAATATTCTGATAGAGTTTTTTTTTGAGGAAAATTCTGATAGAGTTTTGTAGTCATCTATTAAACATAAGATTATATTTCATACATAGAAAAGATAGAAGGAAAAAAAAAACATATTTCGTAGAGGTTTACTGAAAAGGGTAATAGAACATTGTCCTAAAAAGATGATAGAAACCAACAGTGCGTGGTATAAGTGATAGTTATACGTGAATCCCCTTAAACCTCCATGGAAACCAACGAGATTTTGTTTAGGAGTTTGGAGGGGAGGGAAATGAGGGTTTTGAGAGTGTGAAATATAGAGGAAAATGGAGAAATTTTTCACATTTTTTTAAAAGAGTATTTTTTTTAAAGAATGATAAATTAGTATTTATGATTCATATATTTTTAATGTTAATAATATTATAATAACAATGATTAAATTTAAAGAATTTATATAAACTCTTCAAAATTTCTCCAAAACCCTCCACCAATAAAACTTTTTAGTTCCCCAGATGAGGAGGGTTTTGTGTTTGAAGAAAAACTAACACACCAAGTCCTCGTCTCCTAATGTCATTTATTTCTTCCATGTGTTGATTCCTTTTTTTCAAAACTCTCTCATTCTTTCTCTTCCAGACTCGCAAACAAAGTCTTTGAGGATGAGAAATATATAGAAAAATGGAAAAATCTTTCACATTTTTTGAAATAACAATTTTTTAGAGAATGATAAACTAATGTTTATGATTAATATATTTTTAATTTAAATAATATTATAATAACGTAGATTGAATTTGAAAAATGAGTTTTTCTATCATGTGCAAATTTGCACATGTTAAGAAGTTTAAATTCCTTCAAAAAAAGAAGAAGTTTAAAATAGAAATTTTATATTATAGTTGTACATTTAATATTAAATATAAAACTTTTGAATAAATAATTGTTGTTTTTCAAGAAAAAGTTATTATTATCAGTTGTTTTAACATCTACAATGTTGTACATGTTAGATAAACTCATGTAGTAAAACTCATAAACCTCACAAAACCCTCATTAAATACAATTTTTGAATTCTCCAAAGCTCTCTCCTCCCTAAGTCTTCTATTTTTTCCACTTTCTCCTTCTTTTTTTTTCTTTCGAAACTTGCATTTCCTATCTTCCATGATCTATTCAAAATTTGAGACATGAATGCGGTTACATCAAAGCTTTTAGGGCACCTTCTACTAAAATCACGATGCTGGCCCACACCACACTATCAAATGTACTAACCATCAAAATTATGGAGCCACATGTCTCGAAGAAACAATTGTGCATCACGCATATTTGGTGAACGACATGTGAAGGTTTCAATTAAACTCTTCTTCTTGATATTACATTACATGTTTTTCTTAACATTTTAATGTCTCCATCGAAGGTACGAGATGACTGATTCGATTTCTTGCTCTACACGTTTCACTCTTACACGTGTTTTATGATGACCTTGGATTTTTATTATCCTCTGAATATTCAATAATTCGAGAAAGGGTACAAAATAGTGTGTTCCTCCGCGTTCTTGTATTTCTTTCAAGTAAATGGTGATTTTAGTTATTTTATTTTATTTTTTGACAAAAAATGGTGATTTTAGCTATTGAATGTGTTAATAATATATCATTAAGCATATCTTTCATTAGTTAGTTTGATCACTAAATGCATGTTTTATTACTCATAGTTTTTTTGTCAAGTAGTTTAGTGACTAGATTCACACACATTATGTGTGGAAAAGTGGGAAATTCAGGGTTCAAACTTCAACCTCTACACATAATGTCTCTGGTAGATATCAACTGAACTACACTTATGTGACTTATTACTCATAGTTTGATCATCAAATTATTAACACAGATACATTTTAAGATAGTTTTTATAGATAATTTGGTCAGATCAAAGACTATATTGACATTGTGTCACATATATAGAAATCAAAATTATCATTTTAGAGTAAATATGTGGTGTTCAATTTCTATGTGTCGCTATTCAAAATTCAACATGATGGACATACTGTATTTTAGGACTCCCCTCATAACCAAACAATAATTAAGGAACTCGAATCTATGTGTGAAATTATACAATGTAATTAGTTTCTTACAAAATAGTCATGGTTATGCATTACACCAGCACACAGTGAACTTGAGATGTATATACAATTACAAACAACTTGTAGAAAGCATCACATCAATCTAGTTTTATGCACCCATACTCTTAGTTTCTTATCAGTTCCTTTCTCCATTTGTCATTTTCACTCTTGGCAATGTTGGCATATATATGCTGGCCGTTGACGCAAGTCTAGGAACCTATTTTTCGAGCGGTTTGTGACTTAAGGCTATCAATGCCTTATCTTATCTTAGGGTCTCCAATTACCTTCTTTTTTTTTTCTTTTTTTTAAATTTTCAAAAATGGTCTACACTTAGCTCGTTGCATAATTTAAATGGTTAATAATTTTACTATAATATCAAATCCATCTTATAAATTTAGCTAACCGAAAATAACCATACAACCTGGGAAAGGTGCGATGGCATATATTGCACCATCCTCTCAACTACATGCCATAAAAGTTTGGTCGAGTAATGAGTATATATTCTTCATCCAATCAATACATATCATGTCATATATTTATTTTAATTTATTTTTAAATAAACTCAATATTAAACAAATTTTGCTTAGAGACTACCATGTATCGATTGGTTTGGATTAAAAATATCGAATTCAATTGGGTCAACTTATAATTTTTTTAATAAAATTTATCTTTTTATATATTATTTGAAAATTTAGTCAACAAAAACATAGTATTTGATAATATTTATTTAATTGGTGCAGCACATATAAAAAGTCAAACTGGATGTACAATTTTTGTTGTTGTACATTGAGATGATGTTGCAACATACTTAACCGAAGAGTCTCCTAATTGAACATGGTGTATGAAATCATATTTTTTTGTCAAATCATGGGTGAAATAATTTAGATATATGATGCATGATGATCGTGAATATTATGATGGGATAGTTTGACTTCTTAAAAAACTTTTGTATAGAAGGTATCTTTTAGTGATTATCAAAAGAAAAAAAAAATCGTCTTTTAGTTCATGAAGATAATGTTGATGAGTTTCCTCTAAAAAAAGACAATGTTGATGAATTAAGAGAAAATATAAGAGTTGAGTGTAAATCCTAAATTGATTTGCACATCAAGCAAAATGATCAGCCATATAAGGGAGGAAGAGTAATTTAAGGGCTACAAGAGAGGAAGATGTCACATCTCCATCCAAAATTTAATATGTTAGATATATGAATCATGTTTGTTATATATCCAATATTTAGTTCATTTACAATTGATGTGAGACTAAATTACTCACACTTGAATTCAACATAATTGAACGTCTATAAAAAATGATTTGATAATCATATTTATTTTGTCCAACATATAATTGAATCATTATGTCAATATTTTCAAAATAGATGAAACAGATACATACCAAACAATTGATAACCATATGCATACGTGCCTCAATGGACATGAAATTATCTTCTACTTCTTCTTTCTCCCATTATGCGGGTAGCCGGAATCATATTCATGGGGATAATTAACTTTACGAAACCGGACTAAAAAACCTTGTTGTAATTCGGGGTTCTACATTTTATCAGGCTTCTTCGGGGCAAACAATTTTGTTGATTATACTGCCAAGCAAAGTCACCACATTAGGGTCTTAATATTGAAATTAATGTTTTAAAAATCAATCAAACTCGTAAATCTTTTGAGTTATGGTTCAGTTGCAATTTAACTAGATCACTAATAAAGGAGAATATTAGGGCATTGGTTAAACAACTAAATCAAACAAGTTTTTAATAAAAAGTATTGTAATCATTACTTGATCAAATAACAACTCATATTTTTAAGAATTGGTTAACAAAAACCATAAATAAATACAAAAGCAAAAAATGTATTAAAAACTAAAAAAGATTTAAGAAAAAATTTGACTGAACTATAGTTCAATCCAATTTGACTAGACTATAGTTCAAACAAGTTTAAAGCAATCGACAAATTGACCAATTTCATATTCAACTAGGTTAATCAACCAGTTCGATCCGGTTTTCAAAATCCCAATTGAAACTCTACAAGAAAGATTGCTCCCCCTAAAAAAAGAAAAAGAAAGTGCATGGTATCACATTTCAAAGATTGTTCCCCCTAAAAAAAGAAAAAGAAAGTGCATGGTATCACATTTCATGATGTCAATTCCTTGCGCACGCATCTATTAATGATTGGTCCACTAAAAGCAATATGCACTTACAATGTAGCCGGAAAGTGAGAATAATTGCTAGTTAGAACTTTAGAATATATAACACGTCCCAAACTTTGGGTTCCATTAAAATGGGCATGTGTTCTTCTAACATTAGTTGATTTTTGTAAAACAACACACTGTTTGCCCATTATGTATCACACAATTATATATTGTCCATTTATGATCCATATTTATTTTTTACTCGTATAAGATTTTCTGTTTACAGTATTTACCAATATCTATCGTGAAATTTTCAGATATCAACAATAAAATATCAATAAATAGATACTAAATAAAAGAATCCCAGAGGCCAGAAGTAGAACATTACTTTAAGGTGGAGAAATATATATAGGTAGAATAGGAAAATATGACCATGACCAGTTAAATGAATATATTATTTGTGAGGGCAATTCGTGGTCATAATGTGCTTTGTCAAGAGTATATTATGTAAAAGAACTAACATTCAATAATTAAATTAACCAACTTCGGTGTATTTGATAAGAATTTTAGGTTGCCATGATACAAAGTTACCCGACAAAGTTAATTAGATTTGATTCTAAGGCGAGCTGATTCTAATGTGGATTCACTAATAAACTTAGTTTTTTTATTTTCCTCAAAAAAAAAAAAAGATACTAAGGATTTTTCTTATTCACGCCCCCTTAAAAATCTGGTTACACCATAAAATAATCAAAATATCCTTAAATAGATATTAAATTTTTTAGAAAGAGTTTATGTGACACAAATTTTGTTCCCTTTTCTAAACTTATGTTAAATTTCTGCAAAATTGGGAGTTGAAGACTGTGATTTTACGTGATTTGCTATTTTCTTTTGATGATTACTTTTGATTAGTTGATTTTGTGTTCGATTTTGAGTAGAAAAGTAGCAATAATGATTTTCTGCAAGTTTTAGTTTTATGGGTTTTTCGTCGCAAGGGTAAATGTCGATTCACTTAAGCTTTTGCAAAATCGATTTCTGTAAATGTGTATGCAAAATATTATTTTTTTTAAAAAAGCAAGAGTTAAAAAGCATCAAGCGATGTCATGGGCCCGTTTGTTTCAGATTTTTTCCAAAAAAAATCTATTTTTTCTTTAAAAAATCACTTTTTTTGATTTTTAAGTGTTTGTTTAGGATTTTAAAAAAAATCTATTTTGACCCTAAAATGAAAAGCTATTAGGATTAACTTTTCTCAAAATCTATTTTTTTCAACAACAAGGAGATAACACATGTGCATGTTAGAACTCACTTTTTTTTAAAAATAGATTTTTATGGATAGTAGGCAGACATAAATAACTTCAGATTTTTTTAAAAATCTCTAGATTCTTTTGACACAAAATCTATTTTTTTTAAAGCTGAAACAAACACACCCCATATTACATCCCCACTAGGTAAACCAACATTAACAGTATCTATATATACATAAGTAAACATAATATATAATATATGCATAGGTAAACATATGCAAAATTATTTTCCATAGGTAAACGCATGCAAGAAAGGTTTACGTAAAATTTAAGTCTCTAAAATGTAGGTAAATTTTAATAATTTTTTTTTTTGAGAGAAGGTAAATTTTAATAACTTAATCATACAAGTTTTTTTGCTTTATATAAAAAGTTTAAGTGAGTTGGACTCTGGTGGCTCACCAGAGTCAGGGTAGACCTCAAAGTTCATAGAGTGTTTAAGATGTACTTAGAGGTCATCCACTAAAGAGGTCTTTGCATTGGCATCAGAAATTAAACTCACAACCTTGCAACGAGTCAACTCCTTACCAACCAAGCCAATTTTTACTGACAGTATGCGTGAACTTAGTTTACATAAGAATGTGCTAACTCGGTTTACATAAATGTGTGCAAACTTTTTTTTTTTAAGCAAGCAAATTTAAGGTGTTTCATTCATAATAATAGTAGCGATACAAAAAGGCAATACATCAAAAGTATTGCGTGAAGCATGGGATAAGGCTTCTCGTGCAAGAGCATGAGCGCTACCGTTTGCTTGACGCCTAGTAAAAACAACTACAAAGTCGTTATAGTGATCAAGTAAGGTTCTACAGTTTTGGATGATCGAACTATACTCAGAGAGATTCATCTAACTATTGTGCACATCATCTACAACCATTTTACAATCCAGCTCAAAAATGACATTGTGGTACCCCTAATGAAGAAATCCATTGAATGCCTTGGTACAAACCCCAAGCTTCACCCTCCGCTACTGTCATCACAGCCTCACAATAAGTTGTCAAAGCAGCAACAAATGTGCCTTTCTCATCACAAAGACACGCTCTCATGCTTACCTTTTTTTCTGTTGTAAAAAATGTTGGATCAATGTTAAACTTGAAATAATTTGGAGGAGGAGGTTGCCAATACACGGGCTGCACATGATGTTGTTAGGTTCAATCATTAGTGTGAGTATGTCTTGCATGTTGCCATGCATGGAGAGTTCCTTGTGCGCGACCTATGACATGCTCCATAGTCTCGGTCTTGTCCTCCCATAACTTTAAGTTTCGTTTTCGCCAAAGACTTCATGTTGTCATGGCAAATGTGATTAGTTGAGATGTTGCCACATACGAACAAATACATCTTGAAAACCTTCAGCATCAACCATCAAATTTTCCAAAGTTGTCCACATGTTAATTTTCCTCCAAACAACAATACTATCTGCACAATCAAGAAATAGAT
>Ga0228711_1009273_pt1 | contig 13436 bp, 7 predicted proteins | sample MedpolnodulmetaG_2_FD_177996 | JGI IMG/M metagenome (GOLD analysis project Ga0228711, IMG submission 177996) | Root nodule microbial communities from Medicago polymorpha collected in Santa Monica, California, United States - brown nodules | ecosystem: Host-associated > Plants > Roots > Nodule...
TTGTAATTTTTTTTTTTTGATTTTTTTTTTTTTTTGAAGGATGTTAATGAATGAATGAATCAAATATATTTTTTACCTGACCCTATTATGATATAAATTTGTTTTTATGATTGAGTAGGATGGATATAAATTTACTTTTTTAGCAATAAATATATAATATTACTTTTAAGTTGTGTGATTGGAGAACCGTTAGTTGTATCATAGTCATATATTATTGGCAAAATTACTCTTGTCGTCCCCGGATAAACCCAATAACGATTTCATCATTTATCTTTTTTCAAGTTATTTTCGTCATTATGATCAATTTGCATATGAATTTTTGTTTATATCGATATGAGCTTTTAGTGTTCAAATCTATGATCCTTCACTCATTTTTCATATGAATTTTAGATTTGATGCTTGAAAATTCATATGCAAGAAGACCTAAATGGCAAAAATGATGTGAAAAAAAGATAAACGAAGAAATCGTTATTTGAAATTAAGTTAAGGGACGAAGAATGTAATTTTGCCTAGATTATTATTACTTTTTGGCCTTGGCCATATAAAATCATGTTGTTACCAACTGATTGAGTCTAATGGAAAGAACTAGTCTTTCAGAATATGTTGAACCAATGTTCGAATCTCTACCAGGAGAGGCTTCCACATCTGGTGTCCACGACTCCTCGAACATGCTATGTTAGCCTCTGTTCATGGCCCCTGCTTACCTTTCCAAATGCTGTGTTAGTAAATGAAGTTGGCAGCATTTCCATTAGCACAAGTTTATTCCCTTTTTCAAATACAAAAGGCATTTTAAAAATAAAAAAGGTTATTAGTCTCCTAAATTAAACAATGTGAGTCAATTAAGTCATTTTTATGACTTTAACATCATAGTTTAAAGGTTTAATGTTTGCCTTGATGCACCATGAGACTATTTAAGACAATATGTAAATTTTTAATTATTGTTAATGGATGTTTAATGAAGATATATTTAGGAGAAGGGTCTAAATTGATTGACACTATTCAAATTAAGCTATGAAATTGTTAATTTCTCAAATTTGAGTGATAAAACTACCCGAATTTTACAATTTTGAAGATAAATAACGCAACTTTACTCATTTGTTTTAGTTGATCCATGCTATTTATAGTTGCATCTTTTTTAGTCTCGGTTGTCTACAATTATTAATTAATAGTGGCATGTTGATGTTGGCAACTCTTATCTTATGCCAGTTAGAAAACTGTGTTATGATGATATTCCTGTGTTAGGAGCTAAAACCATAATGTGAATTTCTTTTTCTTTTGTTTTACATTTTGTTGAATATGATGGCAGAAGACTTGGATTATTAGACTGGAAAAATAGATTTCAGTTCACTTTTACTTTGCTTTCTTCTTTGCTTGTCCTAAATGTCGAAAAGTGATAATATAATTATGTCTTTAATTAATTAATATATAGAGTAGATGTTATTTACAAGTTCTGAACTTGGTTAGCACCCTACTGATGTCTGCTACTATTTGATTGGGACTTGGGTAATATAGGATTCCAAGCTATGTAGCACCGATACTTCAGGTTGAAGACGTGTTCAGTGTCCAACATGTGTCAATGTCCGACACGACGGCACTGATACATGTTTTCAAGTTATTACATTTAATTATTACATTTTTTCAAGTTATTATCAGACAGGTGTCGTTGTGTCAGTGTCGGTGTCATACATGTGCTTGTCAGGATGCTCGATGGAGTATTTAAGTGGATTGGTTTCGACAACTTGCTTTACAGGGAGGGTTCTCTAAGTATTTAGATACTTATCACTTTCTTAACACAATTAAGCATCATTTTCTTTAAACTTGATGCTCATGCTTTCTTTACTTGATATTTTGATGTGAGAAAAGAGAGAAAATAAGCATATAATAAGAATGTCACGAGGCATATGGAAAGGTATGTTGTTGTAAATAGCAAAAACTGTTGTTACAATTATTTATGACTATGATCTTTCAGGTTGTGTTGGCTGCTCAGTTGTTTTGTTGGACAGGACAGTTTATTGGCCATGGTGTGTTTGAGGTAAATCATTGTTCCATCACTCAAAATCATGATCCATAGGTTTTCCAAATTCACTCATGTTCATGTTCTTTAATTTTTCTGTCAGAAACGTGCACCAGCTCTATTGGACAACCTTGCTCAAGCATTTCTAATGGCTCCTTTCTTTGTGGTACTTGAGGTAATTGTTTGTTTGTCAGAGCACTGTTTTGTTGAGTTTGACTTGTAATTACTGATAAAGAGTCGTTCAAGAGTAATGTGTAATATGGATCGTAGTATTTAAATACAAGTTATACACCGTAAACCCTAAGTTTGAAATCGTAATGCAAATTAACAGCCACCCTGCAGTTGGAGACGTAAGCAAAATTTGGCCAAACTTTGTTAGCATTAGCAAACATCGTGTGTTCATTTTGTGTTTTTTGTATCTGTATTCTTTTGTGCCGGGTTGTTGTTCTAACAGATCTGGACTGATTTCTTTCAAAACTGAAACAAGGTTGACAATATTAATTTGTTTTGTAGATCCTCCAATCATCCATTGGATATGAACCATATCCTGGATTTCAGAAAAAGGTGCAGGCAAGGATAGATGCTAATATCAAAGAATGGAAGGACAAGCAACAAAAGAAAGTTTCTTAGAAAGATTAGAAATGTTGTTACAGAGATCATTCCCATCGAAATAAAGAAGTAAAATAATAATTTACAGGAGATTAGAAAGATTAATGTTGTTGATATATTTGGGGATAATGTTAGAAAATGTTATGTATTTGTGGATAAGATTATCAATTTATTGTGTACTTACCTTTAAACTACTTATATCCCTTACCCTTTGCTTGCTTTTTATGGAAACAATCCACTTATCTCAGTTTTACCCAAAATATTTTTATCTCTTCTATTTCTGTGTTAACTTGGTCTCAATTTTACTGAGAGCCAAAACGGTATTATTAATTTTTTTTTCTACTCATTCTACCTTTTTATGCAACCAAACAATTGTAAAAAACTTTAGTTGGGAAAGAATAACGACTAGCTGGTTGATGATAACAGACAACGACTACGGTGTTATTCCTCGCTTTTGTTTTTTCTGTTTTATCAAGCTGCACATTCTTTCTTTCTATCAAGGTCTGTCTAATCAGCCTTAGATTTTTCATGGTGACACCATCTCTTACAATAGGGGCCATTTTCGATAGTGTCTAATACTTCGACCACCACTTCTTTTCTCATCCTATGAGATTCTTGCGTGTTTCATGTAGTTCGGATTATACAATCTAAACAACATAAACACCCCATAAAAACCTTCAAAAACATGTTGAAACATTTCGGATTTTAAAATCCCACACAATTAGAAGACACACATCGGTAGTGTTTATATTGTGGTATTTAATTTTAAATACTAAAAAATGATAAAAGTAATAGTAATTATTATTTTTTATTCTCATATCACTTCTCATAATTTTAGTTTATGTTGGTTATGATAAATTCAAAATCCAACTAAGTTTTCTATCTTTCATCCTTTCATATTCAATTAGTTTGTTTACTTCACTTTTGTAGGCCAGTTTTGCTCTGAGTTTATCCATAAATGTCTTTGAACTGATCAATTGGCTCCCTCCAAAATCTCTATATGAACAGATGACTCCATTTAATTCAAAAGACTCACCAAAGAGTTATATTGAGTTGTTGATAGTTCTTTCTCTTTTCTCCCTTTAACTTGTGTTAATGAGCAATCATTCTCTTCATTTTTTCCCGCCTCTTTAGAATTAAAAGGTGTTATTAAGATGATAGTCCCTTTTAGGTAAAATGTCCCTTGAGGATCAACAATGGTGTAAGCATAGCTCCTTCAATAATTTATGTCCCTTCAAAATAAATAGTACTTTTAAGATCATTGTCCCTTTTGAGAAATAACAATGTCCCTTCGGAATTACGAATGATATTGATAGTATATATCGTTCAGATATTTTCTGCCTTTGGAGAATTTAGAGGTTCAAAATGGTGGTAGCAACATATTTAAGTGGTTTTGGTACCATATTGATATTTGAAGATGTTAAAGGTTAGAATGGTGGCAACACCATATTTGATGGATTAATCTTTACGGTTGCGTTCAATGATACCCAATTCATACAACAACCAAAAAAAGACGGATGACTATAGCTAAATAAGAAAATTTTAGTGCTCCCAAAATATGTTGATTTTGTTGTTTTTCAGTCCCAAAAGGTTAACCTAAGGAACAACATAGTACAATTAACAATTGGTCAAAGAAAAGTCCTAGCAACACTCTCTGACACTCATTTTCTTATTATCTTAAATTAATGTGGACCCAACACTTTAGAAATAGTCCCCACTTAAAGTGGTGCGACATACATTAATTTTACTACTTCCGTCCCAAATTAACTGAGTCATTTGTTCATTTCACACATATTATGAAAAATGTATAAATGAAGGAGAGAGAAATGGTTTTAAGTGTTTTTGTTAAGGATTGATGCATTCTCCACTATCATAAATGCAAAATGGAATATATTGAATTGAAAGTGATGAAAGTAGTATTAATTGGAGTTATATTTGAAAAAAAAGTAAATAATGTTGTATTGAAAAATTAAGTGAGTCAATTTTTTTAGGACAATATTTTTTTGCAAATGACTCACTTATTATGTGACGAATGAAGTATTTAATAAAAGAATGAGTATTCAAAAAAGTATTGAATAGAGGGTGTATGTAACATTCCTCCTTAATCAAATATTGTATGGTTTCACTCAGGGCCGGAGCCACCACCCGGTGAGCCCGGGCACTCGCCCGGGCTCAATCAATACTTTTTGTCATATTTCGCCCAACCAAATAGTCCATTAATCCACTCAAAAAAAAAAGGACAAACTCAATATTTTTCACACGCGCGCACAAGAATTCTTGAGGCTCTATAAAATTCCTGACTCCGCCACCGGCTCCACTCATTTTATCTGATGAGTATGGTGGTAACTCACCTTTTATTTCTTTTGTATTCCATAGTTGAAGAGTGACTAGCATGCTACAATAGCCGAAATATAGTCATTACTATAATTTATTTAGCCGTTGTTGTTTGGCAGACTTTGTTATGTTATTTGACTAGCTCTAAGATTATCTTGTCATCGAGGTTAGCCTCTTTCGTTATACTTGGTTTATCATCTAAACCAAACATAATGAGTCTAACCCAGAATGATTGGTTTAAGATATTACATAAATTTTCATTTGAGATTATAATTAAAACATATGTTTGGCCCCTAAAAAAATTAAACTACCTGGACCACTATGTATACAATGGTCCATCAGTTGACACCACAATGTAAAACATAATATTATAACATTTTTTGATATTATTGTAAGTCATATTTAATATATCTCATTGATAAATTAAATAATTTTATAGAGATAATCTATGTTATAATAATTTTCAACTATCAATGAATACTGTAACGCAAATATGCGATAAAGAATTATCATAGTTGTTCTACATTGAATTTGACACCATTTATCAGTTGATCTCATCTAACATTATGCACTCCTTTTGGTGGTTTTGAAAGATCGTTTTTTGTTATTGAACCTTTTGATTTTTAGGAAAAAGAAGTCATAGTTATTTAGATTTCGGCAGAAGATGAGATGAATCTGATTAAAAATTGTTTCACTCAATAATAAAATTTGTGTTATTTTTAAACCGTTCATTAACTATTTGAGATCAATTATTTAATGGAATATACCAATTTTTGCTTTTTGACTGTTATACCTTAATGTATCCAAGCCATTGTCAGTTTCGGAAACTTTTGCAAGAAAGACTGTTATTATTCTCATCACTTTTTTTGTCATTTTGCTCCCTAATAAACCCTGGGCCACATTAATAATTTGAATCCAATTAAGAATTGAGGAATACGATTCTCTAAGGAAGATACACACGTTTATATGACCAAAATCTTGCATCGACACAGCTAGCATAATAAAGAATAATTACCTCACAAATTACCTTATTTTTTCTACCACTTGAATTTAATCAAAAGTAAATAAATATATAAAAGTTTGCAAGGCATTTACACCGACTAGGGGTGGCAAAAATACCGATGCCTATGGGTATCCGTGGGTAAAATTTATCACGGACACGAGGCGGGTAGCTAAACGAGTATCAACGGGTATTTGACTACCCATTATTATATGAGTATGGATACGAATTTGATTGTATCCTACACACGGGTACCCATACCCGATAATAAATTACTAAAATATCTTTATATATCTTGTCTTATTACTTAAAGTTGTTACGGAAATTTTACCGCCCACCTAAGATTCCTCATTAATAACTTATTTTTATTTTAATTTCTTAGATTCGTCTTATTAAGTTCATCGTTTTTACTTTGTTAACATCATAAAACATATCTTATGGATTATGTAAGAATCATGATTTTTCTATGAATTATGTATGATCTATGAAATTTTGAATTGATTATGTATGGATGTTTAAAAGTTGAAGTGTTTTGGTAATTAAAAAAAAGTTATTATTTGTACCAAAAAATAAATTAATTAAAAAATTCTTCTTCAAAAAATAAAAATTAATGGGTGCCCATAAATACACATGGATACCTCAATACCCGCGGGTACCCGCATAGTGGATACCCACGAGGGTACGGGGTGGACACATGTATCATATTTATCAAACGGGGCGGAGACGGGTATCATATTATCGGTAGTCATGGGTACCCATTGACATCCCTAACACCGACTCAAGTTTGAGACCACTTTTTTTTTACTTTTTAAGATTTTTGTTTGTGTTCACTTTTCAACGTTCCATCATAAGGTAAATAAAGTCCAACAAAAAATTATCTATCTAAAAATTGTATTCAAGTTTTTTTTTTTGAGAGAAAAAATTGTATTCAAGTTGGTAGAGTTGATTAACCTCCTGCTTTTGCAGCTAGACCTTTTAGAAAAAAATAAGTTCAATAAAAATTATTTAATTCATATGATTCATCAGCTCACTCTAAGGCGGTGTATTGGATTGAGATTTTAAAAGACTATTTTGATAGAATTTCTTTTAAAGATTATAAAAGACTTTGTTGGATTGTATTGATTTTGTTGGATTTTAAAAGACATTTTTTGAAAAACTTTTTACAATCAAGATTCTTGATGCAAGAATTTAATGGATTTATAATATAGTTTTAAGATTTAAAAGTACTTTATGAATTTTCAAGATTTTAAAGGTGTCAATGAATTTAAAGATACAACAAATTATACGGTATAGAACTATCAGACATATACATCAATTGCATAAAACAAAATTCAAAAAATAAAGTGCAATACTTATAAATCAATCAACATAATAATAAATTAATTGTCAACCAAAAAAGAAATAACATTGAATCAATGAACGTATAGACTATTAGAGGTTATAGTACAACTAGCAATGAACAATATATTTAATTCTTGATTCTGAGCATGTAATTCTGATTGTAATCCTGAGCATGTAATTCTTGATCTCTTTTTTCTGTTTTAGATTGAACAATAAAAAATCTTTATAAATCGAATGTTGATTTCAGATGCACCAATCAGCAATCAACATCAACGTATATTTGACAAATCCTGCAAAAATATAAAATAAGTGGTTAATTAATAATTAATTATATATGAATTAATGTTTTAAGTATAACAATGACTTTCCACAGTAACCAATTTGGATTATCATAAATTATCATAATTACATGCATAGAATTTAGACCAGTATATTAAGTTAGAACAATTTAGAAGGATAAAATCATGATAACACAAAATTTACATTTGTGGGCAATAAACAACCAACAAAGTTATCTTGTATTCCACGTTTCTTTCTCTCCCAAAACACCAATATTTTGAGTCTTCTCTTTCTCTCTACTTTTTTTTCCACTTATTAACATTCCACTCTCACAATTACCACCAATCTTCTCATCCCTTATTACACATGTTTTCCATGATTTTCAATTTTTCTCCACAATTCTTACCTTTTCTCTCTCACTTTATAGATTCTTCTGAATCTAGTTCTTGTGAAAAAAATTAGTCTTTTATTAAACCTTTGAGGTTTTAAGGTTTTAGAGGTGTTTTTGTTTGATATTTTGAAAATTAGAGTGACCCTTTTGTTTTAGGGTTAAATTAAGAGTAATTGAAAATGGAAAATGTTTCAGTTTTGTGTAAAGATGAGGATCAGATGGTTTTGCCTCCAGGGTTTAGGTTTCATCCAACTGATGAAGAGCTTATTAGTCATTACCTTTATAAAAAGGTAAATGACATAAACTTTTCTGCTAGGGCCATTGGAGAGGTTGATTTGAACAAATCTGAGCCTTGGGATTTGCCATGTAAGTTATTATGAGTCCTACTTTTGTTTTTTTTATCTTTGATTTAATTCATATGCATATGCACGTAGATCGGCCAATGATATATATTTGTTCGATCTTCAAAAATGTTTGACTTTCATCGTATGTAAATGAAAAGTCGTATAGGTTTATATTAGGTTTCATCAAAATTATTCTTTTTATTTTTGTTGTGTTTGTAAAATGTAATTATTTTCTCTTTGGTTACTTTTATGATAATTTTGTGTACATGTTTTGTTTAATTTGATTATAGGTAAAGCCAAAATGGGTGAAAAAGAGTGGTACTTTTTTTGTGTGAGAGATAAAAAGTATCCAACTGGTTTGAGGACTAATAGAGCTACTGAAGCTGGATATTGGAAGGCAACAGGAAAAGATAAGGAGATTTACAGAGGAAAATCTCTTGTTGGAATGAAGAAAACTCTTGTGTTCTACAAAGGAAGAGCACCTAAAGGAGAGAAAAGTAATTGGGTAATGCATGAATATAGACTTGAGGGTAAATTCTCTGTTTACAACCTCCCTAAAACTGCCAAGGTAAATTCTCTGTTCCAAAAGTGTAAACCTATTTTTTTCAGCTTTAAATAAAGGTCTACGATCGTATTATGAGCCGTGACATAAGGGTAATGCGACTGCAATTGAGGTCACATCGACTACAATTGAGGTCGCAATCGCAATGATGAAAACCTTACTAAGACCGCTATTTAAAACATTGGTTGTGAATTTTTATTATTGCTACTCTCTATAGCACCAACACATTTGATCAAAGGCGTGATTGCACTCTGACATGTGTGCGTGTCTGAAACCACACATGTGATTACATTCAATTGATTTATTATTTCAAATTATCATTACACATTAGTATTGACGTGCAAGAGTCAGTGTCGTGTTCGTATCAATGCGTCATTTTGACTAATTGGTTTCGGTCTTTTGTGGCAGAATGAGTGGGTGATTTGCAGGGTGTTTAAGAAGAGTTTATCAGGCAAAAAGACATGTCATTCTGGAATAATGAGGTTAGAATCTTTTGGAAATGAAATGAGTTCATCTATTCTTCCACCACTCACAGATTCTTCACCTTATTCCATTGACAAAATCAAATCACCTTACGTGTCCTGCTTCTCCAATCCAATTGAAAGAAACCAAATTGGAACCTTTGATTCCTTTAACAACACCCCTTTTGAAGTTCCTTCAAATCATTCAATAAATCTTCCAAAAAATACACTTTCTATTGGTTCATTTTACTCTACTCAAGGAATTCAAGTTCATCCCTCACCAAATTTGCCATTACATGGTTCTGTTTATAACAATGGATCAAACTTTGATAATCAGCAGCATCCACCTCCTTCAACTGCACCAATTGATCTATCTACCTTATGGAATTACTGAATTCAAATAAAGTGAAGCATATATTTTTATTGTATGATTCTATGGAATTTAGCCAAAAGATGCATTGAATATTAATGAAGCATATATTTTGTACTATAAGAATTATCATCGAGTAGACTATCAAATTGGTCCCGTATTTGTAAGTCACTTTCAAATTAGTCTCAAACTCTATTAATATTTCAAGTCAGTCTTTGTCTTTGTCAAAAATTTCTCAATTAGGTCCCTCGGCATGTGACAATACATAAAGGGAGGGACCTAATTGAGAAAATTTTGACAAGAATAAGGACTAGTTTAAAATATTAATTAAGTCGGGGCTAATTTGAAAGTGGCTTACAAAAACTGAGACCAATTTGATGGTTTATTCAATTATTATTATGTAGTTGTATTGTATTGGTTGTTAACCTGAGAATTATTATTGAATATAAGTTTGGATTTTATTAGAATGAGACATGGCTGGTCTTATTTTTGTGGATTCTATGACAACTATATAGCGTGTGACATTTATTCTAGTAATATCAAAATTGCATATTAAATAGTATTAAGTTGATTGTGGGGTAGAATCAAGTACAGTAAGCATTGAAAATCTTTGGAAAAAAAAATTCAGTATCTTTCAAAGTCTGTCTCTTGGTAACATGTGCACGCTCATTCTTTGATATAGACAAAAATATTTTAACAAAATAAATAAAATAACTTATCTGCAATTCTCTTCGTGCGAATTTTAGGATCGAGAAACTCTTCTCCCTTTTCTCTTTCGGTTTATGTACGCGTGATACATGAATGATAAGACGAAGACCCATGGATAACGAATAACAAACTCTTAGAAATCATGGTTGGACGTAACACAAATCTACAAAACCAATTTTTGAACTAATGATTCCCCATTTATAAACACATGATAAGGCAATCGTTTGTCCGATGTGAGACTCTTTTAACACACTCCTTCACAACCATTACTATTGGATTTGGTTCGCGGACATAAATGATGGGTGGCCCGATAACTAAAACCTGATAGCAGGCGACCCAATAGATCTTGAAGGAGATTCTGATATCATCATAGAAATCGTGAATGGAACTAACACAACCCTATAAAACCGGTTTGTGAAATGAGGATTATCCCCACTTATAAACACATGTTCAGTCATATTTTCGATGTGAAACTCTTTAAGACACTCCCTCACGACCAGTACTTTTGAGGTTGGTTTGTGGACATAAATGGTGAGTGGCTCGATAGCAGAAACCTGATAATAGGTGTTCCAATTGATCTAAACGGAGGTTATGATACCTTGAAGAAATTTAAAGTCTAACTCAGCCTTACAAAACCGACTTATGAGGTGAATATTACTCAACTTATAAACACATGTTAAGATCATCTTTTGTCCCCTTATCATGATTCGAATCCTAAACATTTAACTCATTTAATATCTCATCTCAACTAGTTGAGTTACTACATCCATCTCCCACTAGAGTTATTTAAATGTGTTCGTAGGCGGTTAAAGTTTGTTTTAGGAAGTTTGTTAAAAGTCCCACATCGGATAGGATAGATAGGACATGTCCTGACAAACAATGTGTTTATAAGTGGGGATAATCTTCACCTCACAAACCGATTTTGTGGGATTGTGTTAGGTCCAATCACGATTTCTACTAAAGTTAGTTGATTAATGCTCTAGTAGCTATATATAAGGGCACCACTTATATACGTTTTCTTTTAATCAGTCCTTTTAATATGAAACATTAGGAGTTTTTCTTCGTATGAACTTATCAAACCCAGTTCTTCTACAAAATTTATCTTCAACTCGTTGACCCTGCGATTCATAACATTAGTCATAATGATTCCTCTACAAGATTAGAAAAGTATGTTGTATTACTTACTAATCACTACAAGAAAAATTGGCATTATGGGAGGCCCAAAAAACCTCTGATATAACCCATTTTTCAACAGCCCTTCCCCGTGTTGTTCAAATTCCCTCACTCCCACAGGAGATTAGGTTTCAAGGTCTCTTTATTTCGTTGTGAAAATCTACCAAAAGATAGCTTTCAATAGTGTCTTGTACAAATGTGCCTCATGAACCTTACCTTCATGAGAATTATGTTCTAGACCTCAATGGTGAACAAAAGTCTAAAACTCTCTTATTGGGTATGAGCACAATGGAGATAAATGAAAGCCTTTTTATTCGTTGTTGCAAACCAATTATTCACCCTCGGCAAGTGCTTATGTATTTTTGTTTACTAATTTGTGTTTTTCTATTGGTTTGTTTGTCTACAACCCAACAAACGAGTGGGATTAAGAAATTTCTACATGTAACTCTCACACACTTGGTAAAACAAGGTTGGAATATTCAGTGTCTCACGCATATTTGATTAGTGGCTTTTTCACTCATTGGATTAAATGGTGGTAGCTGTTGTACACTACCTGGAAATTGAGTTTTGCTTGTGGGAAAGGAGATTATTTCTATGTTCGGAAAAATGTTGGTGATGATAGAATACTATTACACATTGGTTCATATGTAGACACTTTGAATATGAAAAATTCAAAAGAGTTTAAAAGGGAGTTTCTTCTAGATGAAATGTCTCATGTTGAATTGGAATTGGTACTGTCGTCGCGGTGATTTTTGGATATCAAAAGTTATTGGTTAGCGTTGACTCACAAATTTTAGTTTACCACCGAGCTTTTATTTTTTCCAAGGAAAAGGGGAAAAGTTCGAATAAACCCTATATTTTTAAGAGATTAAAGGTTCGTGGGTTGGTTACGTAAAGGGAAGGTATTAACACCATAAACGTCTATAGTACTCTATAGGAACCTCTTGTTTTTATTTCTCTTATGCTAAATTGATTATTTGCTTGTAAATAAGGCCTAAATGTGAATAAAGAAAGAAAGAAAATGTTTTTGTTATTTTGTTGATTTGGAAAGACAAAGTTTTTTGCCTACGTACCCGAAGCGGGATCAAAATCACGTAGTTCGGGGTAAAAAGCCGAGTGATTAGTTTGGTTGATTTTAAAGTTTGAAAACTATTTTAGAAGAGATAAGAGGCCGAAGTGGTATAGAAAATTAAAGTGTGATTGATTGATCTTAATTGAAGAAATAAAGGTCTAAATATGATTAAAATTGATTGAAGTTTGATTAAAAAAAGATGAATAATCACTTGGTTTGAAATCCAAGGTTTGTTAAGAAAAAGATTTTTTTGTGATGGTTTTGCATATTTGAATTTTTTTTTGAGATTTTTGGTTATCCTAATTAAAGTCTAGAAAACTAAGAGTAACGAAATAAATTAAAGTGTGAGGGGTGTCATAAAGACGTTGGATCCAAAATGAAAGTCCCATTTTCCTTGGAATTAAACTAAACTAATTATTTTGATTTTTGTCCTTGATTTTCTTGATTTAGGTCTTGACATAAAGTGGAATAAATAAATATGCATGCAATGGAAGGTTTCTCATTCATATATTTACATTGGTCCTAAATACATTCTAAATCACAATAATATAAAATGCATGAGATGATATAAATATGTATGCAATGCAATATTCTCATTTATATTTTACATTTATTCCTAAATACATTCTAAAAGCATAAATAAATAAATAAAATAATCATGATAAAATAAAAATGCACCTGATGATGTTGAGTGTTAAATATGCTAAAAAAAAGTGACAAATAAAAAGAAATAAAAATGCAAAATAAAAGATGATGAAAGTGCAAGAAAAAAAAAATG
>Ga0228711_1009274_pt1 | contig 13432 bp, 9 predicted proteins | sample MedpolnodulmetaG_2_FD_177996 | JGI IMG/M metagenome (GOLD analysis project Ga0228711, IMG submission 177996) | Root nodule microbial communities from Medicago polymorpha collected in Santa Monica, California, United States - brown nodules | ecosystem: Host-associated > Plants > Roots > Nodule...
ACTCTGAATATGGATCCTGCACACTTGAACAAATTGTTTAGCATATCCAATTGATTATTTTTAATACCTTGTTATTGTCAAAACTCAATAGGTGACTTGTGAAACACCCTTGTTCCAACAAAGTATTCACTGTATGTTCGTTAATTGGACTTTATTACTCTGTCATTTCACTCGTCTTCTTCGTTTCTATACTCACTTGTCGAAAAGATGCCAAAGACTTCAGTAGAATCTTGCCATTAAGGCTCCTTATGGTCATAGGTTGTCTCTACATAAGCATTGTTGCCATGTTAATTTCTTTTTGTGGTGGACACTACTTTTTGCTCACAGATAAATATAACAAGAATGGTATCTTGTTCTATTTATATCTTGTCGTTTCCTTCCCTATCACATTGTATGCAGTTGCCCAATTTCCGTTATATCTTGATCTTGTCAAAATTGTTTGGAAGAAGGTGCCACCACCAAAGTATTAAGGGTGTTTAGTTGTACAAGTATTTATTTTATTGTATTGCATTGTGGATTGAAACTTATGAGTTTGGTTTGTACTTGAATAATGTGTCTTGTGTGTTTATTATGTTTAGAGTACTGGTATGATTGTAGTGTGATTTGACTATGTTTGTATCATTATAAGGTGTGATAAAGATTATATGAATTTTATATTGGTTCATTCCATATCTCATATCTAAATTATGAGTTTTGTATCTGGATATGGGCGAGTGAGAGAAATTATGTGTAGATGGACTATCATAAAATCTGTCTTATTTGATCAATGGTTTAAACTGATGAGAAAACAATAACTGAATAATAACTCTATGCACTTACATCATGCTACAATAATTATGATTATGAAAGATATAAATTTCTAGATGACCTCACCCGACAAATCCTTGATCAAATAAATCATGCTATGTTATTCCAACTATTTTAGCCTAAAAATTTATGGTGTCAAAGATACAATCCACAAAGATTTGTTTAGTTTTATCCAACAATAACCTTTGAATGCGCAAGTTATTTGTTAGTGCCAATGAGAAATATGTTCCAAAGAATATTTTAATCAAGAGATCAAGTTATACTCTAGATTATGCTCTTCATATAACAAAATCAATATCTTAAATGAATTCAATATTGTCATGATCTACATATATAATGGCCTAAAGTCCAGTCCTTTTACATTTAATCAAGTATTACTAACACATTTAAAAGGAAAAAGGCACTATTAGTTAGTATTGAACATGTCACCATATGCATAGTGAGCTAGTAATACGTTTCCTTGCTAAGATTAGATCAAAATTCAGTAATACCATGATCTGCATAACAGCCTCAAGTTCAGACCCTTCACATTTACTACCAACAGAAAATCATGAGAAAAACTGAAGATGATGAACAGATAGAAGAATCTTAAGAAAGGAATAGGGAAACTGCAGGAGGGTAGAAAGAAATTGACGCCTCAGAAGTTGTATTTTGGCTGTACAAGAGAAATAAAAGCTCCATTAATTACCCATGATGCAACAAAACTACTTCTAAATAAGTAACAAAATCATATCAGTTAATAAAAATATATATCATAATTCATCAAAACTAGCCTTACAATTTAGCCCTCATTTGTTATCGCTCACATAAGTTAGATTCTAGTCTGTTTGGTTGCACATCAGAAAAGCAAACACACATCTTGAGTGGCTTTCACCGCAATTTTTAAAAGCTCCAACTCTAAGCTTTTGCGGCAACGCGGTTTTGGAATGTGAGTTTGGTAAATTCAACGCTAAAGCAAACATACTAGAGGACAATTCAAAATCAAAATAATATTCTAAGAAGATGAAGATTTTGACTATTGATTCCTTAGAATACTGAGGCGTTGCCTCAACTCTTCACCCCCCTTCGGTTGGAATACTTCATTGTTTAATCATATCCAGATATTATAGGGATAATATTTGGACTAACTTTATGAAGGTGAGAAATCCGATATTATAAGGATAATATTTGGATTAACTCTATGAAGGTGAGAAAAACACAAGAAGGGAGGTTGAATTGTGTTAACTTTTTTAAATTTTTTCTAAGTGTTTAAGTACTAGTCTGAGTCTCATGAATTCAGAGTCTGACACAAAGTTCATAACAATAGTTAAAATCAAACACAAAGATAGAGAGAGAAAGTAGAAACAAAACAATTATACAGGTTTCCCCTGCAATCCATGAGTAGTCCAGTCCCCTTGCACTTCTAAGTGATTTTCATTATAATCACAACTGATTACAAATGCTTAAGGACACAAACAAGCAAGAGACTTCTAAGAGTTTACAAATAAAATATTTGTTTAACATTTGATATACAATTAGACGAGTAAGGAATTACAAACAAAACAGACTCTATGAACTTAGAATTTCTAAGATATGAATTAGTAAGAAATTCTTAAGTGTTCTATGCACTTTTGATTTTGACAGAGTAAGAGCACAATTAAAATAACAGAGTCTAGTATTTATTCTTCAAGTCTTCAGCTCCTTATATAGGCTAGGATTTGAGAGACGTTGGAGAGGTGCCAGCGCATTAAGAGTCGTTAAGAAGCTTCAAATCAAAGACGTTTGATATTGCCTTATATGAATAATGTCGTTGATTTGACATTTGAAATTTCTTTGCTGCGACTGGAACTATCTGTTCATTCTCTTTGTCTTTGAAGTTCTTTGTTTGTTTATATATGTGGTCAGAAGATGACAAACTATATTATCATAGTTTGATAGAGACAGCTACAAAAGAGAACAAATCTGACATTACTTCTGGGTCCCAAACAGTCTTATGTTCTTCAGAGCCTGGTGGTCTTCAGAGTCTGGTATCCTTTAAAGTCTTATGCAGATCTCCAGCTTCTAAGTGACTGCCTTTCTTCTGATCCAAGATGTTGACTTCTGATTGACCTTTTTTCAGATCTTCTACCAAGTCTTCTAGCATATCTAATGCTTCTGATATTCTTATACATGTTTAGATCTTGTTAAATTTTAATCTTTTGTCCTGCATACTTCAACATATATACTAACATATCAAATTGTTCTTTAATACTTTGTTATCATCATAACTTCAAAGAAATTTTACAAATTTAATTTTTTTCCAACAAGTTAACTAATTAAGACAAAAGTATTTAAATCTTATTAACAAGTTAACTCCAGGTCTGAGGTTTGCAAGCTCCCCCTGAATCTGATAGGTCCATAAGGTGAGATTCGTAAGCTCCCCCCAAGTCCTATCAAGGTGAATTAAATTTCATTTTAATCAATATAAAGCGTAGTAAATATGAATCACTCATTCAAAGTCTTGTTTAATCAAAACTCTTTTAGGTACCGAATCTCATCAGAATCAGACTTAGTGTTTTAATTTTCCATGATTCCAAAATTTAAGCCAAAAGTGTTAGAGTTAGAATGCTCTATGATCTCATATACGTTCAAACTCAGACTTCAATACTTTCTATCATACTCCCCCTTTTTTCATGAACAAAAATATCATAACATAGCACAAAGAGAAGTAGATAGAAAAGAAAATGTATATTAAGCCAAAATATCATAGTTAATGAATATACAAGCTCAAGAGATTCTTTTACAGAAAATATGAACAAAATGAACAAAAAATAAGGATGTTCTAAGGGTTTTTTTAGGGTATTTCCAATAGAGTCTTGATATCAGAATACATCTCATCTTGTTTGGCCTTCAATTTTGCCTGGTTATGCATAAAAACTGCATGAGTCTGAATCATAGCTGATTGAGTCTGTGCAATTTCTTCAATCCTAGCTTCCAAGGTTTCATGTTTCTTCTTTTGAGAAGACAATTATTCTTTAAGGACAACGAAAGCTAGATCCTTAGATCTATTTCTTCTGATAAACAGGTCTTCAAAATTGTGAGGAAGGATTTCAGAATAGGTGGCAAGAGGTCTGAAATCTTCTAAGTTATCAACTAGAGGCATCTTGAGAGCCTCTAGTTATCTTACATAATTCACCGCTTCAGATACCTGATCTTTTAGAGCATCCCATTGAACTGTGTATTCTTCAACATTATCTCCACTTTGCATGTCACAGAACAAACTCTGAACATTATTTTAAATAACAGTACTAATTTAAACCAACCCAGGGTGATGTGGAGGAGGGTTAAGGTTGAGTATTTTTTGAAAATCGGGAGAGATGTGAGATGTTGAGGCACCTGGAAATGAGAGAACCTATGTAGCTGAGGGTGAGTGATTCTCATTTCCCATTAAATTGTTTAGGTTCAGGAATTGTGATATGTGGTTCAGAGTTTATATTTGTTGTTTGTGTGGTGTCGGTTGATCTAGAAGCAACAAAGGTGAGATTATCATTAGACTGCCTTGCATCTGAAAGCGAGGAGAGATGTGGGCCATAGATAACACTTAAGGGAATACAAAAAGGGATAAGTGCAAGTAAACCTAAAACAATGTCTGGAGCATAGGTATTAAGTGGTTCAACACCAAGATGTGCAGGTTTGGGTAATTCACCACCAAGATGTGCTACCAGGTTTTCTAAGGCTGATAGTTTATAATGCTTCAACTTTCTAAGATTATCAACAACAATTTTAAAAGTTTTAAGATTTGCCAGCATCTGTTCAGGTGTTTTATCATCTGATGGACACTCTGGGTGAATTACTCAAATAGGAAGGAAAGGGTGGAAGGTACGTTTAAGATATGATGTGGGTTTGAATGGTGAGTTATCTTCTAAGTAAGAAGATGAGTTGTTTGAAGATGAACTGGTTGAAGAAGGTGGTGTAGGTAGTTTGACAGGTGAATAGTCTCTATAGATAGATTTGGATAGATGACTATGATAAACATAAGGTCCTCAAATTAGTAATGAGCCTAAAATGTGAAGTAGTTTAAGCAGTAGAAGGTGAAGCCAAGAGAGAAATAGATGTGTAGTTCATGGTGGATTGACAATGACGAGAGTAATCCCTTGGAGTATTTTAAGAGTTTAATGTTGTAAGTTAATTAAGAGGTTATAAACTAGAATAAACCAAAAATACGGTGGTAGTATTTACGATGATCGATGATATTAAAAGTGATTGAAAGTATTAAGATAGAAAAAAAAAGAATGAGTTAAAGAAGTGAAAAAGATAATGATAAGAGGGGATATGGAGTAGGTGTTTTAGGGTAACTATGAGGTTAAACATAATCTCCTTAAACCAATAATGAGCTTAGGAAGAATGTTAGGTTGAAAAGTAAATTAATCAAGATAAATGGTAATGTTAAAGAAGCGATGAGGCATATGTAAATGTGGATAATGATATGTGGGTTAAATAAATGGATATGGTGAGAGATAATAATCGTGGTAAGGATAAATATCGAGTTACTTAAGATTAATAAGATGAGACTATAATGGTGTAAATAGAGTGGTCACCTTGTGAGTCTAAAACACAAATTAAGTTGAAGGAGAATATGACGATTATAAAGGGGGTTATATAGTGATGGGTTGGAGTAATCAAAGATAATTAAATAGTCTATGATGATTGTTATACTTGAATGTATAAGGTGTAAAAATGAATAAAGAATAGAGTGTGATCGAATTTAGATGATTGTGGACGATGAGATGATTGTTAAGACGAAAAGTAAATGAATATAGGGAGTTGTGTATTAAGTAATGAGTGATGTTAGAGATAATAATAACGGTGAGTAATATGAGAATCGATCAAAAGAGAGTAAGATGGATGAGAAAGAAGATAACACATAATGGTTTATAATGATTGATGATAACAATAATGACCGGTAATGAGAGATTAGAACCCTAAAATGTAATGATGTTTTAATGGGGAAAGCTGCTGACGTCGAAAGTAATGATAAGGTGAGATAATAACTTTAAATTAGAAATAAGTTAAGATTCTGGGAATGGTTGATATTATAAATGACAATGATGGTCGGATATGGCAAGTGTACCAAATCGTTTACCAAATAATAAAGTGATAAGTATAGTATCGTATCCACAAGGATTGTCGTTTCGTCCAAACAATTCGCGTAACCTATTTTTGTAAGTTTGACGATATAAAAGTTAAGGGTTAGAAGCTTGCAATTTTTACCTGTTTGCAGCAGAGCAAATTTACATGTTTTTGGTTGCAGAAAAGTAAGCAGCGGTTAGGATTCTTCGAATCCCCTATGTTTATACTATTGGATATTAAATAACAGTAATGTCGCGTTTGTTTATCTTAGGTAGAATATATAAGTGATGAGGTTGTTGGGACGTTTCTAACCTAATCGGTCGTCAAGTTTCACCTGCTGATCGCACAGTGATCCTTACGTGCGGGGGCTTACTCTCCTAGTTGATTATAGGTCTATCCTTTCGATGGCTAACTGCTTCTGCTGATGGCACGGAGATCCTCACGTGCAGGGTCTTTGTAATTCAAAGGTAATTGAAACATAAACTTAAATTGACGTCCCAGTTTTTCCCAAGGCAATGAAGGCCAATGTTTCATTAGTTCAGCCCATCTATGAATCTTAGGAAACTCACAACACACCCTCTCTCCACTCTTAGTAGTTCTACAAACGGGAAGACCTATCTCGTCTATCTTACCAAGGATTTTGAGAGAATGGTTCGATCCAGGTTTATTCCCCGGAGACGCTTGTTTCCTTAATTACTAACTAGTTACATCTGATGACATGTTATCTTACGTTATTCTTAGCATGTCACTATCAACTAACTTAAAACTTACGATCAAGTGAAAACATTTTTATACATTGACTTCATATTTGAATCACAGTGTTGAGAAAAGTTCATAGAGTCTAAACTAGTAAAAAACAACAAAAGTGAACAACCCAACAAGGTAAAGAATTCAATATTAGATGAGCGAATACACACACCACACACAATTTAGCAAATCTGTCTACGGACGTGAAACTAAATTACAGAAAATAATAAAATAAAAAGTGATGTGTAAACTTATAATAACATTCAGATTTTAAAAGCGGCGAATAAACTCGACCGCCAACAAATAACCAATTCATTAACAGCTCATTGTGTCCAATAACGAGCTTTAAGAGCCATTTCCAGCTAACAATCCAATGCCAATCTCATATCAAACACGGCCCACAATGTGGAATTCTTGATGTTATGTCGTATATTATACCATTGCCAAATGAATATGTTAAGCGTCCGCGAACCTCCCGCTTCGACTGCAGGGGTGTGATAGAATGTTTGACTTTATGTAATTAAGTTAGTAATTATGTTTGTTATTATTTTGTAATTACTCTCATAGGTTTGACTCTACCTATTGTAATTATATATACTCTTGATCATTATCTATGAAAGGCACGGAATTGAGTTCCTTAATTTTCTAAAACAAAAAAAACTATTATCAATGCCAGAGATTATTATTGAAAGATGAATACAAATAGTAATTAATTGTTTTTTTTTCCATGCAATATCATTTATGTCGGGTCTTAAAAATTCTGATGTGACACTCTCCATATTGCATTTCTACTTCTAGCAAATTCTTAGTGTGATTGTCTAGTGCTGCACCCTTTTCCTATCAACACAATGCATCTACCGTTACTATCTCTAACTCTGACGCATTAATCCCATTATATTCTACCATTACCATGCTCAAAGGTTATTCAATCCCTATGATGTTTCTATCAACACCATGCTCAAAGGTCATTTTTGCCGTACACAACTGTGATGAAAATACTATCCATACCCTCTTCTTTTTTCTTGTCTATGCTCAAAGGTCATTTTAGTAGTGATAATTTAATGCAATGTGGGATATGATACAATATACATATAAAAACTAGTATAAAGTATTGATGATCTACCTAATGATTGAACAACAAGATTTTACTTGCTCTTGATGAAACTGGCCTGATAGTTTGGTCAATTTTTCAGGTGTAGTCTGCATCTAGATAGTATGACTCCAAATATATTATGGTATGCTTTATCTAGATACAATCTACTTTTATGATTTGTGTTTTTCGACATAATGTTGGTGAAATTAACAAACTGCACAAAACAAAATTTCCTAAGTGTTTATTTTGTGAATTGAGATTATTTTGTTATATTTAGATTATATTTTTTTTGTTATGTTGTAAGTGTTGTTGAAATAGATAATCATGGTTAGTTTGATTTTTTATAACTTGAAAACAACAAACATATATATATTTTTTTATTTTTAATCAAAATCAAAATTTCATAAAAAATACTGTTCATAATTTTCAAACGTTAACGCAATAAAAATAGCAGAAAGACGGACACGTCTTTTCGCTAGTGGAGAAGAATGAAACTTTAGGTGATGGGCTACCGGAAAAACATTGTGGTTGTGGGGGATAAGAATTGGATTTGTTTAAATAAGAAAGTGAAAAATAAGGATATTTTGTCTTAGGAAGAACCAACAAATACATGATGTAATTGAGAGTCAAAGTGGGGTTTAGAGGAAAACAATATTGCTGTTACATTTTTGTTGCTAGGGAGACAGCAAGAGAAGAAGACAGAGAAGGTGACCATTTTATTTTTAGTTTTTTATTTTATTAAATTGAACAAATTTTTTTGATTGGTTGTTTCTAAACTATGACGTGTTATGTTTGGTTGGGCTTTGTCACGATATAAGAAAGGAACATACAAGGAGGTTTCCTCAACAAAGATTTTCACCTTATAAATACAACAATCACACACAAATCATCATTATTCAAAACCCTAGAAAAACAAGCTAAATTCTCTCTGTTATTCTTCTACCTTACTTTCCCTCTCTCTCTCTGGTTTTACCTGCTGGTGTTTGTGTGTCAGATTCGAGGGTACAAGGATGACGAAGGAGATTATTTTACCTACTGCTGTTGGCTTTCATAATCTTATATATTTGTTGTTTGACTTTGCACTGTTCTGCACAATCTTGTGCTAGAAGCCAATTAATAATAATAAGAAGAAGAACATCGAGCCTCCTCTCCAAAAAAAGAAGATCATGGAGACTATTAATAATAATAAGAAGAAGAACATCGAGCCTCCTCTCCAAAAAAAGAAGATCGAGACAAAAAATTCTACTCTCTCATCCTGTTCCATGACATATCGAACCCTACAACTCAACATAATATCTGCAGAAGATCTCAAAGATGTTAATATGTTTGTATTCGCTTCTGTTTCAATCTCCAATGACCCATACATCCGAAAAATCACCACCACCTACCATGGAAGAAACCCCGTTTGGAACTTCCCCGTTAAGTTCACTGTAAACGAATCTAGCTAAATATTATGACATCTATCTCAAAGTCAAGCTCCTCTCCCGTAAGAAATTCCTCCCATGGAATACCACAATCGGCACCGTCTATATCCCTCTTATGGAACTTCTTGATAACCCTGATGCTGCTGGCCACCAACTCAGTTACCAGGTTAGGAAAAAACCCTATGCCAAACCCAAGGGTACCTTAAACCTCTCCTATAAATTCGGTGATCGTGTCAAAGTTCCGGCTCCAACAATAAAAAAGGTGGCAAAGACAAATGAAGTTGATTTTAATTTTGATTGGGGATTAATAGTGGCTACATGCTTTTAGTTTTGATGATTCTGTTGAGTTTTTATTTATTTTTGTATTTTGTTAGGTTGTAAATAAATTTCATCTAATTTGATAGTGTGTTTTCTTTTATCATATTATACTCTTTTGGTCATATATCATGTATGATACCATTGGTGATAAACTTTTTATGTGTAAACTCACAACCAAGAAGGATGTGTTGGAGCTTATGTAATGTGTATCTCTTTTGTGTTAAATTACATAAAGGATAATTATATAATGTAAGTGTTTAATCTCATAATGTCGGATTCCAATCTTTTATATAATATAAAAATACACTAGCTCATTTTGGTATATTCTAGTGTTTAATAGAGATTATTCAACTTGCCATGGATTTGAGGACGTTTTGGCTTGCTACAAAAGAATAGTTCCAAACTTGAAACTCTCAGGTCATTATTATATCTTCACATTTTTAATAGTGTTATTCTTGAAATATTATTGCAATTAATCAGTTTCATTATTTCGTCTGATTTTACTCTACTTTAATGCAAAATAAGCACTTAGGAAATCTCCTTTCTACATAATTGAAGCTAGAATCTCCTTTCTACTTAATTTTCTAAGTGCTTATTTTGTGAATTGATATTTTTGGTGGATTTAAAAGATGAAATTCGTGTACCCACTTTGATACTAAGTTTATGTATGTGAAATTGATGCTATAAACATGTTTTTGTTTTTGAATTTGCATGTTTGAATTGTGGTTATATGAAACCTTGTTGATTTTTGCTCAAATTGGTGTGAAATGATGTTGTGGTTGTAATTGTTAATGAATTCATGGTTAAATAATGTTGTTGTTGTTGTGAGGTTTTGTTGTTGTTGATTTATGCCATGGGTATTCATAATCATGGAATTGTGGTGTGAATTGAGTTGTTTTTGAGAGTTTTTGTGAAAAATGGGTGAATTGAGAATTTGTGTTGAAATGGTGTTTGATTTTAAGTTTGATATGGTTTTGATTGTCTTTTTAAGTACATAAACGTATGAGAAATGATATATTGCCAACCTTTTGGTTGTCCTACATCGTATGTTTATACTGTATAGATACTATATCATTTTTTAATTAGTTGTTTCTCTCTCTTATAGTCACATCAATAGTTATAATTGATGTATTGTTATACTAGTTGTCCAAAAGTTGTTGCATTTTAGATATTCATATAACATTGCTCTAAACGTATAGACAAACTTTAGGGACGAATTTGGGTGTTTGGGAATCAAAAATGGGGTTTTGGTGTGAAAAGGGGTGGTTTTCCCGAGAGGAAAACAAGATTTTGAGTTGCTGTCTGGTGCAACTCGCGAGGCGAGCTGGTGGCGAGTTGCCCAGACTAGCACTCATATTTTTTGTCGTTTTGAGGCTTTGGGGTCGATCTGGACCATTCCAAACTAATTCTTTTGATGTAATTAAATGTAATTAAGCTTTCTAAACCTCTGCAAACATCAATTGAATTGATTTGAACATGGTTTGGTTGATCGTACCTTAAACTTTTGAAAAACGTCAAGAACGTGAGATTTTCCGAAAACTTGTTTTCTCAAGGAAAAAGGGTAGGACTAGGTTTGTTTAGTAGTGTTATGATTTGTAAAAAGGTTTTGAATGAGATTCATGGACTTTTGATTGGTTTTGTCTCGAAAACTTGAATTCTTTGGAAAATGGTAAAATGATACGAACTTTGCAAAACTTTGGAATTAAAGTGAATTGGCCTATGAGATGTTGATGTATACACTACTGCACTCATATGTGATTTGTGTATATACTTAGTTGAGGCTTCTCAACGTGTTTGTTTTGTTTTGTCGGATAACTTGAAAATGAAAGGAATGTGACAACTTGTCGTAATTTTGTGATTTCTTAGAATTGACCTAGGATACTCATATGCCTAAGCTACTATGAACATATGTGAGTGGTGCATGTGTTTTGTTGAGGCAATTGTATATGTTTGCTTAGTTTTGGTTGAACTCCGTAATAGTGGCTTCCCTTGAAAATGTTAACTTTGATGACTATGTTAATGATGTTGAACTTGATGAGGGTGTTTATGTCGTTGTTTATGTCGATGAACTATGGTATCATAATTACATTGTTGGTTGTTGGTGTGTTGCATTTATACATGCTAAATGTTGATGATTGGATGCGGTGATTGCATGTATTGAATTATGTTGTTGAATTATTACATGCATATGAAGGTGAAAATGATGGTGTGTTTGTTGTTGAATATGTGCATAGTATGTCATATGTTCATGCATCATAAGTCGTAGGATATTTATATCCAGTTGAGGTGATCGAATAATTTGTATTCAAATATTGGTGATATGATGTTTTTGTTGCATCATGAGGTGACGACCTTGTTGGTGATTGGTACCACATGCATAAAGGAGTCGTGTCTAGGCGCATAACATGATTTGAAATGATTCCTAATTGCTTATGTGCTTGGTGATTGATGCGATTGATGACTTGTATACTTGTGATTGTGGTGAATCTAATTGTGTTGATAATTAATGTTGAAGTTGAATTACCTTTTGCTTAATCATTAAAGTTTAGTTTGATGAAAAGCTTTTCAATTGTTTATGCTTAATTATGATGATGTGAAGCTAACCCTCAGTGGTTGTTTGGTTGACCGCCTACCTATTTGTATGACTGGGTAGACGGCGTGCAGGAATAGTTTGTTGCTTGCTTGGTGAGTATTTGAGGATAGCGGGAGCTACCTCCGTTATCTGTTTTTGGAGTCTTTAATTAGTTAGGCCTCTGATTTAGGATGTCGGTCTTTTCTCTTATTAACTATGTTGTTTAGATTTTACTCACGTGTTGAGATGGGAGATTTATTGCTGATGTATGTATATTTCTTATCACATGGCTATTTGGAGATGTATGATATTTATCCGCTGCAACGTTTGTGATTTTTTTTTTGTATGCATGTTTTGAGAACTATTGAAGACGTGAAGTCTATTTCTTGAATATTTGTATCATTCGCGTGTCTTATCGCTTTAATAGAAGTAGGGCGTTACATTAGTTAGTTAAGATTTGTTGTAATTTCCATTATGATTTATCAATGTTAGTGTACATTTTGATTTATTTCTATTTTTTTGTTTCTTTCTCGGATATATCCAAAACATCTAGATGAACTACTCGCCCTTGAGTTTTCATTACGTGTCAAGTATCAGCCATACTATCATCAATCATCTGTTTTAGGTGTTTTTCTTGCGTTTTAAGTGTTCTTGATATACCCACATCTTGTTTTATTGTGAAAATAATTCTCCAATGAGAAAAGCACAAGTTGCATCCCTTAAGTAAGTGTGTGAACAGGTATTTTAAGGAGCACGTTCTAATTTTAGTGGTACATTAACCCTTAAAAGTCTTTAAAGTAAAAGTAGTATAAGTTTGTGTGGGGAATAAAAAGATAAATCAAAGTGGGGCGAAAGCATAAATAATTATAAAAGAGACATCACTGAATCTAGGGGGAAAGGATACCCCCTCGCCGACTTCCTACGAGGATGTGGTGTTTCTCTAATAAACAAGTAGCTTGAAAGAATCCTTCTAAAAGAGGGAATGAAATCAAATGCATAATTAAGAGACATTGTCGACTCTAGGGGGAAAGGATCCCCCCTTGCTGACTTCCTACGTGAAGATGGTGTCTTTTAACTTATAAACTTTGCAGCACTACTTAGGGTGATCATTGAATCTAGGAGGAAAGGATACCCCCTCGCTGACTTCCTACGAGAATGTGGTATCCCTTAAGCAATCTGCAAGCCCCCAAAACGTTTAAATTGTCAAATAAATCTGATTAATTCCCATCTCTCTTATATGAAATGAAGAAAGGACTTTTCTCGGTTGGTTTAGTGCTAAGATTAGAACCTGTTTCCTCATAATATCTATCTTATACAGGAGCAAGAAAAGGGTTGGACTACACACACACACACTCACTTGAGACTTGTTGTTGGGTTGAATAA
>Ga0228711_1009279_pt1 | contig 13428 bp, 4 predicted proteins | sample MedpolnodulmetaG_2_FD_177996 | JGI IMG/M metagenome (GOLD analysis project Ga0228711, IMG submission 177996) | Root nodule microbial communities from Medicago polymorpha collected in Santa Monica, California, United States - brown nodules | ecosystem: Host-associated > Plants > Roots > Nodule...
CAACTAAAAATTGAGAAACTTTGGGAACAAGTAATTCACATATTTGATCTAGCACAAAAATATCTCAATTGTGTACCAAAATATATCATATTGAGTACAAAAATATATTATTCAGTACATAATATGTTATTCAGTACATAAATATATATATATTATTGAGTATCAAAATATATTTCAGATCAAGCACTAAAATACATTAGATTGCCTACCAAAATATTTCAGATTGTGTTCCAAAATATTCTAGATTGCATTCTAAAATATTTTCGCAAAACCTGGGGACAAAGAAAGCACTTTTAATAATGATCAAATTAAATATTTAATTTATCATTTCCAAATAATATTTTTCTAGTGCCTACTTCGTTCACACAATTATGTACCCATTAATTAAAAATACACACTCACTATATATTTTAGGTCAAAAATTGAGATATGACAAAACGAAGACCAACGAGATTGTGGATGGAGACGTGAGGAAGACATCATAAAAGTGGAGGAGGGGTAGGAAGGATAAAAACCGAAAAGGCAGAGGAGAGAGAGTGTGAGGGAAGAATGAGTTTAAATTATTTTCCTTTTTATTTTTTATTTTATTTTAAGCTAGAATATTTATTATTACCAATGGGATGTATAGTGGAGGTTTCTTGGTTGTTCAAATATCATCTCTTATTTTTTCTAAAAATGGTTAAATATGTTTTTGATCCTTATAAATATACTAACTTTTCGTTTTAGTCTTTCTAGTTTTTTTTCATTTTTTAGTCCTCCAAAAGTTTTCCATTTTCACTTTTGTTCTCTCCGTTTAAGCAAACTCATGTATAATTAATATTTTAGAATAAAATTGTGCACAAAGGTTTATACAATATTCTACACAACTTCATGTTTTGTGGTTAAAAAACTCATTTAATTCATGTTTTGTTAAAAAAAATTAATTTTTTTGGAAGAGATTTTTACAATATTCTATACAACTTCGTTGAAAAATACAAAGGTTATACATCATTTGACTTAAAAATAGAAATCAAAAGTGGTGATTTAAAATTTTATAAGTTTAGAAGTTGAATGAATATTTTTTTTTTTGTGGGAAAGTTGAAAGAATATTTTAAAAAGATTGAAGCGAAAAAAATTAATATTATTAATAAGGACAAAAAACATAAAAAAAAAATATCACCTCTTATTAAAATATGTTTGACTGCTTTAAGTTTCAAATTTTCTAGAAAACTAGTCTTTGTACTATCGTGCATGCGCTGGATAATTCGAGTAAAATTATATAAAAAAACATGTGTACACACGTAGGATGCAACTGTTTTTTTGTGGTGTCGACATAAAAATGATTTTGACTTGTCCACAACCTTTCTTAATTTAAAAATACACCAACGTTAAGAGTATGCAATCAAAGTCCTAGCATTTAAATAATTGAAACAACTAAAATAAACTAAAAATATCTAGGTTCATTTGTAAAAAACAGATCTAGGTTCATGTGATTTCACACAGTTTTTCAAAAAAAAAAAAGTGATTACACATAGCAAATTATATAATATTTTCTTTTTGAAGGAAAATTAAATAATATTTTCTAAAATTGAATGTGGTTTTATATAGTAAATAAAATATAGGCCATAAAATATTTAGTCTATCGAGGTTTCAGAAATTCTTTCATGTTAATATTCTCTTAAGATAGTTTAATATTTAGTATAATGACATAATATAGTTATGTAATTAGGAAGATATTACACCTTAATATAATTATCGTGTCAACTGAAATCATTAGATAGGCGATTTAAAGATAAATGAATCTTCCTCATTTGAATACAAGTTAGGGGATCAATATTACAACCGAATGAGAGTTGGTCGATTCTATCTTAAGTCTACTGAAGAAAATGAATGTCCTGAAGACATCAGATTTAGTCAAAAGGTAGCAGAACTGGACAACGGGGCATTTTTTACTCGTGTTCGATGTTGTAGTACCACTAATCGAAGGAAGCAATGGGCACAAAGGCACGTCTCAAAGAAGGTTGGGGCGCCAATGTCACAATGTTTCTAGCCGAAAGTGGGGCGCCACATACCCCCTCAACGAGGAAAAACTTGTGCCACCATCCGCCCAAATAGCTAAACAAGGCTGATTACTGTACACCATGTTGTTTAACCTGTAAGATTAGGATTTTTCCTATAAATACTTTTCTTTTACATTTTATTAGACAAATAATCAATTAAACTCATGCTATCTACGCATTTTTATCCCTTTACTTATATTCCTTTATCTTCATTTTTATGCATTTTTTAGTTCAGTTGCTTAAAAACTACAAAAACACTGTATTTAACACTTTTTTTTGGAGTAGTTAACGAATTTATAGTTGAGGGACATATTTCCTCCCTCAGTATAATTACTTGAAGAAAAAAAAATCCTTATTGATAGTTAGAAGCTGATACCTCAACTAAATCTTTAGTTCGACAACATATTTTGGCACGCTCGGTGGGACACTGCATCTTTTTTACCTCTAAAAAATTTAGTTCTTCAAATCAAGACTACTTTCGGCGTATGCCCGGTGCATACTTATCATGATATGATATACAATTATAGCCCCTGTGGGTTTGACGACATCTAAACTTGTCGTTGGTTTAATCAATGAACATCCATGGATTACAAATCCACTTTAACAATATAATGTACTGGTGGTTTCAGGAACTCTTTTGATAAATAGTGTTGAGGAGAATCAAGAGTAGCCATTGGAAAATCCTCCACCTTAGGTTCAATTTTAGCAAGGTTTCATAAACCCCCGAGACAATATGTGGTGTCATCCAACTGCAGCTAAGGCAAGACCTCTTGAACAATAGTTTTTGGATCTCAACCTCATAGCCGATACAATTAAGAGGTTTTTGAGATACAACTGAAAAATCCATCGATAAACATGTGTATAAGAAGCTTTATTCTGAATGGGTCGACAAATTGGTGCTTCTTCCTAGAGGTTATAAAACATTTGCTTTTGCTACCTTTTCCAAGGAAAATTGCAAATCGATTATGGAGCACATAATAAGGTTTATTGTGCAATACTTTAAGGGAAATCATAACAAATTCCACAAATTAAAGTTTTTCCCTGTATCATAGACAAGAACATAAGTTACATGGTATTCCTCTCTCCCACCAAACCTGACACGAACCTGGACATACATGGAAATGTGTTTTCATGAAAGGTTTTATTGGCCTCTACCTGAAGTTATGACAGTCGATTTAATGAATTTGAACAACAAGTAGATGAATCAATCATAGATTTTATCCAAAGGTTCATAAAGAAGGTTGAACAATGTTCAGTCCAATTTCTTGACCGTGAATATGGATCCATGGATATCAATTGCATGCATCCACAACTAAAAGAGAAGTTGGTTGGGCAATCATGACACGATTTGAATAAATTGGCTTTCCGAGGTGCACACATTAAACAATTCATCCAAGGAGTGGTATGCACGTTGTCTTCGTTATAGATACAGAGAATTATGATGATGATGATGATATGTATTCAACGATAGACACTTTGACGACTGAAATCGTAAAAAGGGAATGCTATTCTTGTACTTCTGTGAGGTTTGCCGAAGGGAGGGACATTATTTCATTCATCATATGGAGATAGTTGATATTGCCAAATTCCTATTAAGCTACATGTTTATTCACGATACTTATTAACTTGTTTTGCAAGTAATCTTTTGGGAAAACCCTCAATTTCATGTAAATACTTAAGTTTTTGTACCTCCTATGTCGCATAAGTTACTTTCACCTATTCCATTTCATTTTTATTGGTCTTTGACTTGGAATTACAAATGAGATGTAAAAGACTTAAGATTCAGAATCAGGGCAAATCCGCTAGAATAGTAGTGAGCCAAGAAGTGAGACAAGTCAGAAGGATTCAAAGGTTTTTGTGCAGGTAAATTCGCTAAGCGAACACAAATGAGCTGGTAGAGTCAAAACAGAATGTTCCTTTTGTTGGGTCATAGGGGGAGCTATGGGGGACAACCCACATCGAGGTTAGAACAACCACACAAGTAAGAAAGACGCCACACACTTACCCAAAACCTTAAGGCAATGGGTTTATGGGTCCTCTTACTTTTAAGGTGTTCAACCTTTACTGTTTTATCCGATGTGGGACATATAACTCACACTTGCACACAACACTCTCACTCAAGTGTGAGTCCATCACTTTATCGTGCTCCCCCTTCAAGTGGAAGCTCTTACTTGCTTGTATTGCCGTTGGTGGTTTCTCCGCAAACGGACCGACATTGCTTGCACCGTTGTTGCCGCTTTCTGCGCAAACGGACCGGCTGCCTCGGTCGTACCCTTCATCGAACCGGGCTCTGATACCATTGTTGGGTCATAGGGAGAGCTATGGGGGACAACCCACATCGAAGATAGAACAACCGCACAAGTAAGAGAGACGCCACACTCTTACCCAAAACCTTAAGACAATGGGTTTATAAGTCATCTTACTTATAAGGTATTCAACCTTTACAGTTTTATCCGATGTGGGACATATAACTCACACTTGCACACAACACCTTTCTTTTACCCCCAAGTATCTTAGTTTTCAAACTTCTCCCCATTTTTGTTTTACAAAGTTATATATTTTATTTCATTTTATGTAAAAAAAAGCTATAATATTTTTTTTTATCTACAAAGAATATTACAAAGCTATAATATTGTTTATGATGACCCTGATATTTCCATTCAATGCCTAAATATAGCTTCGCATGGTCGAATTATATGCAATCTATCATATTACAATTAACGTAAAGAGAAATGACAAAAAGACTCTCTCCAACACTCATTCTTTTATTAGATGAAACCTATGTGGATCTCACCACCTTTACGTGATTTTTAAAGTGTGATACTCATATTGATTTTATTGAATAAGAAAATGATTGTTAAATAGTGTTAGAAAAAGAATGTCTATAACGCTGCTGTTGACGTAAAAAAAAAACGTGTTGAATGTCTCTCATTCATTTTTTCGATGCCAAAAAACATAATAGTTTGGAAAAATGGATTTTAAAAAGTAAAAACTGTCAACACTTCTTCATAAATTAACGACCAATTGTTTTCTTATCTTCGAGGTTGTCGATTTCAATTTTAAATTTGAACGTTGTTTTAATCCTTTGATTTTATTTGATTCATGTTATAGTAAAATTTCATCTTATTTAAGGATTAAACGTGCTAATGTTAATTCTATAACAATACGGGGGATACACCATTTTAGATTGTCCTTTTTCACTTTTTTGAATTTATCCTTCATTAATTGCAAATTTTATCTTAAAAGTACACATTATTTAAATATTTAATTTAAAATATAAATTAAATTCTATTATAATAGCAACAATCTGTCATTAAACTGAATATTGAGTTTTTCTTTTTAAAAAATAGCAACAATATCACGAAAATAAAAATAGTATAAGCTTTTCTTCAAAAAAATAATAATAATAGTATAAGCTTAAATCTGCATATGACTATGTCATATTAAAAAAAAAAACTCATGCAATAAAATAAGGGTCCTGCTATCCGGTGCTCCGGGGCACTGGTTAAGCATACCATAAAAGGGAATTATTATCATAAAAGGAAACTGTTTTTGACTTTATCATAAATTAATTATACAATTTCAATGCATTAACTACTATATAATTTCCTTTTTCATATCCTTAACCAGTGCCTCGGGGCATTGGTTAGCATTTCCCATAAAATAAATATACCATTAATCACAATAACAAAACAGATCCACAAATACTTAATGTCGTCTTAAGGCTAATAATTAATTATAAAGTAAATTGAATGAAGTAGTTCCACATGTTAAATTAAATGTCATACCATAGATTGCATATAAAATACTAAGAGTAATCTGAAGTTGAACTAAAGCTAGAAGCAATTAAAAAGAGAAATAATAAATAATTCAGATTATTTTAAAGTAATAATAATAATTCAGATGATCCGTTAAGAATAAAAAAAAATATTAATAGTACGGAGGTGTGACACCAGTCTGTTCTGTACGGGGTAGCAAATTTTTTCAATAGTCATGGTATTTTGTTTGTTGAACAAGTCAATAGTCATGGTATTACAGTGGAAAATCATACTGGAGTACCGATTTTTCACCTTCCTTATATATATTTTTTATATTATAGAAAGGATTTTTTAAATTAATTAATAATCAAGTTAAGTTATTATAAATAATTGTTTAATTAACTAAACTAAATTTTAATTAAATAATTAAGTTAAAATTTAATCAATAAATTAATTATTTTTGATGGACCAATCAATTAATTAATGATATTAACAAAATAAATAGCAAATAAAATTGGACACAAAAAAAAAAATTTGCAAATACTATATCTACTTTTGAACAATTAGTACTATATATTTTTTTTGCTTTTTAATATAATATAAAAAAAAAGATAAAAGGGGAAAGTGAGAAATCCGGGTACTTTGTTTAAAAAAATTCATGTTGAGATTTTTTTTTTTTTCATTCATGTTGAGAAATCGATTTACAAGAAAAACGTAGTATTTCGCTTTTCATTTTCTTTTTATGGTACATCAGCAACTTAATCCTATCCTGACAATATTATAATGATAAATAAAAATATTAGTAAAAAGTTAAATATGTATGGAGTTAGTTTGACTGAGTAGAAGAAATTAAGAAAGTGTCTTGCAAAAAAGAAATTAAGAAACTGATGATAATGTTTTTTGAGGAAGTGTTATCATAATGATGTATTGTGTTTTCGGTACCAATCGGTAAAAAAGGAAAATATAGTTTTGTTAGGGCATACCAAAAATAATTCAGATGGGTTCAACCTCTGAGGACACTGCTTTAAGGTTAGTATCAGTATATTGATTCTTCTTAATTCTTTTGGAGTTTCTTCCCTTCAACCAACTAATTAAGTTATGTTTTATGAATCTTATTTTTTTTTTCTTTTCATGATCAATGTTTTTTTGAATTTTGTTATGTGATTGATGCAGATAGAATCTTTTATAAAAACAATTTGTTTTCACAAAAAAAATAATAAATACAATTTCTTTCAGTAAAAAAGGAAAATTTAGCTTGTTAGGGCATAGCAAAAATAATTCAGATGGATTCTACCTCCGGGAATACCGCTTGTATTAGTATATATTGTTTCTTCTTGATTCTTTTGGAGTTTCTTCCCTTGAAAAAACCAACTTATGTTTTCTGAATCTGACCCTTTTTTTCTTTTCATGATCAATGATTTTTTGAATGTTATTTTGTGATTAATGCATGTGAAACAGAAACAATAGAGAAATTATCAAGGAATTTCGAGAAATCTACCGTACAACGTTTGCCGTTCTACCCGTCATGTTAGCAAGGATGTATGTTAGGGAGGAGCTATTCAAACAACACTATACTATATACTCTGCAATTGTCTCTCTCATCATGACGTATTTCTTACTTTGGGTGCTCCCAACTCTCCAACAGTTACAACAACCTATTCCCAGATCTAGCCTTTTCCAAATCTTATCCTCTCTCTTGTTGGGATGTGCTGTTCCTTTTTTAGCATTGACAGTGATTTCATGGGAAATTGCTGTATTCAATTTGGTTATTTGGGTCTTCACTTTCATAGTCACTTTTTATAACTATATTCAGCAAGAGCTCATCAAACCAGTTTCAGACAAACTCAGACAGATTTATGAGAGGTACATCAACAATAAACCGCCGCAAACTAAAGATCAGTCATCAGTGTAGTAAGAAGCCCCACATGGATGATGGATTCTCCTCACCGTGTCAAGCTTCTGCAATTATGTAAACAAAAACCGGCCCAGATAAGATTGTAATTGAGATAATTTTATTTTAATTTTTATGCACTCCAACCATATTAATGTATGAGCATCACTCCCAATTTGTTGTTGAATATTTTGCATTTATGACAACAGAAATACATCAATAGATAAGATGAGTAACTTGATAAAATAGTCATTTTCCTTCTTCTCTTAATATGTATGATTTGATCAATGCGAAGATTATTGAGAAGCGGAGGTAGTATTTGATTTGAGTACTCCAATGGTTAAATAAAAGGTACGTACCTGTGTTTAATCTGTCTTGCAGTTTTGTTCCCAATCTGAAGTTTGTTCCTAAAGGTAGTGGTGATCAGGTCCAATTGGCTTCTTGGAATGCTGCCTTCAGTAATTAGGGCTATCTCCAAATGCTACCTTCTGTAATTAGGGCTATCCCCAAAGCTCATGACAGAAAATAACACAACTTACAGTTCTGACAAATTGGTAAAATACCTAATTAACAGAATTAGGTTGTAATTTGTGAAACCCTTTTAGATTGGAATGTTGGAAAAATATGACATAGAATTATCATTAAGTAATTTTCCAACATTATATTACTTGATGACATTATATCCTCTCTTCAGAGTAGTTTCATTCTAGGAAGACGTACTAAAGATAATGCCATCATCTTTGGAGAGATCATTTATCATATGCAAAAGAAGAAAAAGAAGAAAGGTGATGGTCTTCAAGCTTAATCTAGAGAAGGGTTCTGACAAAGTTGATTAGGGTTTCCTTAAACAAACCTTGATAATGTTTGGCTTCACCCTATGTAATGGGAAAAAAAACCAAGAGCTTCATCATCATATAAACCTCTCTTCCACTTCCATTTCTCTCCTATGTATGGAAAGATTGGTTGAAATTATTCATGAGGAGGTTCTACATGGCAGATGGTCCTATAATATCTCACCTCTTCTTAGCGGATGAGATGGGGTTCCTCCACGAGCTCTGGATATAAATCCACAAATTTGTATTTGCCACACGTTCTTCAATTTCTTCTGAAAATTGTGATTCCTTGTTCGTAAGGGAAGTGGTGTTCACAAGTCACAACCATGTCCAATTTCACTTACATCATGCTTTCTGCTACAAAATAGGCCAATAAATTTCTTTAATTTTATAAGTGCACCTCCACAATATTCCCTCATTCCTACAAAATTTGATGAAGTTAGTAATATCTCAAGAAAATAGAACAACAATTTTCCAAGTTAACTTCATAAATTATTGATTCTTTTTTCAGAGTTGTGATATATTAATGCTCATTGAATAACTGCATAAAAATAATTAATATTCATGGAATATTAATAAAGATGTGTCTAACATGCCCTAAATATCCCTTTTCAAAAAAAAAAAAGCCCTAAATATATTAATGGCTATTTGAGGTATTATATTAATAATCTACAAACTTACAGTGGTGAAATCAAAATCGAATTGATTTGACTCATTAAAGTGAATAATTAATAAAATGATAAAATTAAGTGTTAATAGTGTTATAGTAGTCCCATTTATGCGTTATATATTATGCATTGTATAATGTTCATGATTTATTATTTAACCGTTGATATTACACAATTTATTTTGTAGAGTGAATTGTTTATTTTAGAGAAGATTTGTACATGATTCATACATGTTGGTTGAAATCTTAATAGTGTGTTTGAGAGAGAGGATTGTTTAGACTTTTGGAAGTTATGTCTATATTTTCCTATATATTTAAGATTTTAAAAATATTGTAAGGATACCATGAGTCCATGATATATGATCATGTAAGAATTCAATCGCACTTTATTTAAGAAGAAAAACAAGTCATCAACTTCCCCTCCAACCCAAAACTTATATTGAACCGGAATTTGCTATATTTTAAATTTAAAAATCACACGTTCTTCCTTCAAAAAAAAAAAATCACACGTTCTTATGCTTTTTGTTGTTGTTGATAAGCACACAGTTTCGCCTCTAAAATGAGCCTGGCCATTGAGTAAAAAACTGATCTCGATCATTTGTCAAACAAAAAAACTAATCTCGATCATCCATTGAGATAATAATTAATATATCCAATGAAGCTAAATTTTTTTTTCTTCTTACTGTAATAATGATGGAAGTTGGTATTTAAAACCAAATAATGGTTTAAGAAAATAATAAGAGTGAATGAAGTATTATATTGATCGTCCTTGTGAGCTTAACTCAACCTTGCATATATTATGCATTGTCCCTACCAACCGAGTTAAGCTCACGAGGACAAAAAAAAAGCATTATGTTGATCATTTGTTGTGTTTTTCATACAATTATTTTAAATATTAGGTATATATTAAAACATAGATTCACCCTTTCAAACCCTTCCCATCCAAAATCAAACTCCGAAAAATGCTCAAATCTAATAAGGGTCTCTTTGGATCTCGGTTTATCTAAACTTATATATCGATATAAGTTTTATGAAATTGTTTGGGGGAATTTATAAAAATTGTTTGTTCAACTTATTTTCATAACTTCTTTAAGATGATTTATGAAAACAATTTATAGCATCACTACTAAAAAAGCAAAAATTAGTGAGGGAAAACGTGAAATCCCTCTCTAATTCCGTCATTAAATTTTGTCACTAAGGAATTTGTGAGGAATTTCATTTTTTCCGTCACTAATTTCCCTAGTTAATTTTGCTTTTTCTAGTAGTGCATATAGTACATCAACAATTTCACTTGCTATATATAAAATAGCTTATAAAAACTTATACATGAACATGTATCATGATAATCGTTTTTGATATAAGCTACAAATAATTTGTTTATCCATACTTGACCTAGATGTTTTACTGTGTGTAATTTAAACCTGAAAATTTGGGTGAATAGACAGCCTCGCACTTGATGAAAACAAGGATGATCGAACCAGAATCTAAACGAAACGTTTCCAATTCAGAAGGCAGTGCACAAAGGAGTTGTAGGCATGTATGAGAGTCCATGTCCATCCATGATCGAAGCTGAATATATATGCAAATCCGTTGCCTCAACAAGAATGGAGGAGCCTTGCGTATCACCAGTGATGGTCATGCATGCATGGTAGAGTTATGATGGCAGAACAAAGTTTCTACGGTCTAAAACATTATAAGGAGCTCGTTGCTGAAGAAGAAGAAACTTCTTGGTGCTGAGGATATCCACGAGGAAGGACATTTGGAGAGGTTTCTTAGGATGGTAATGATAAGGTAACTTCCTTCGTTTTTAAAAAAATAGGAGCCAAATTTAAAACGCGTGGGAACCGATAACGTCCACTTCCTTCTTCTTCTTTTTATTTTATTTTAATTAATTTTTTAATTTAAAATGGAAACATTGTGTTTTTTGTTTGACTTTCTTTGTATCTTTCTTTTTTTGTTTGACTTTCTTTGTATCTTTTATTTTTTGTTTGACTTCCTTTGTATCTTTCTAACAGCATTTCAGTTGGACAAAAATGGGATTTGGATTGTATCCTCTATGCTATGGATGGGCTTAAGGCCCAAACCAATCAAGTTCTTTGAAATTAGCTGTTCACACTTCTTAAAAGACTAAAAAACAACAATAAAACCGGCCGCAGTTAACTACCGAGGTTTCTTCGGCAGTTAATTGTCGAAACTCTGTTATAAGAACAAAACAGATATAAGAATTTTCAAAACTCCATTGTTGCGGTTTTGAGATTCTTAGGTGCGATTTTGTCGAAGCTAAAGCCTTTCAACGTCAATTACAAACACAAAATCAAGTAACTGTTTTGAATCCTATTGCATTGGTTTTTTTTATTGAATTGTTAGATTTTTTAGATAAATTTTGACATATTTAGGTTTTGTTGATTTTTATTTTTGATTTTATGATGTCACATGTTTATTATTTGATTGATTTGTTAGATGTTGATTAGAGTAGAATTGATTGAATTGTGTTAGAAAATGTTAGGAATTGTTAGAAATTGTAAGGTATTATTAGAAAATGTTAGGAATTGTTAGAAATTGTAAGGTATTATTAGAAATCGTTAGGAATTGTTAGAAATTGTTAAATTTGTTAGGAATTTGTGGTAGAATATTTGATTCGATGTTTTGATCTGATGTTTGCATTGTGTAGATATGTCTCAGAAACAAGGCAATGTTGCTCAATTAAAAAAAAGGGTGAGAAGAAGAAAGTAAAATCGAATGTGACATGGCACATAATCGAATGTGATGGTTCCGTTAAAAAAATTGATTCGAAGGTGCCGGTGTACAACCAGTTTAGGCTGAGGAGGAGCAGAATGACATGTTATTTCGGTGCTCAACCGAAAGCAGGTGCCCCGGGGACAGTCTAGGACAACCCAGTTGACTTGTGTGACGAGGAAGATGATTGAAAGTAATGGCTTGTAATGTCTAGTTGTTTTGGATGTTTTTTTTTTGTTTTTTATATGCCGCACATTTTGGTATTTTGAATAAAGTCGCGTATCGATTAAAGTCGCATATTGAATAAATTCGGTTAAAGTTGCACAAATACACAAAATCAATTAAAAAAAATACACAATTTTATTTAGTTTTAATTGCATCAACATCACATTACATTCTACAAAATCAACTCTATAGGTTATCACATCGAATTCCATCATATAAGATGAGCCATCATAAAAAGGAATGCATTCCAAGAGGTTGCTTTGAGTTTAATCTTGCTGCTCTGCCAACTGGCAAGTTTCACTTGACAGAGGAGCATGATCAAGCTCAAAAGAACCTCTTAGAGGTGCATTCCTTTTATCACATAAAAGAATGCATTCCAAGATGTTGCTTTGAATTTAATCTTACCGCCATGTCAACTGACAAGTTTCAATTGAGTGAGGAGCACAATCAAACTCAAAGGAACCTCTTAGAGGTGCATTCCCTTCCATGACACTCATCCTATACGAAGGAATTCGAAGTGATAACATATATAGCTGATTCTGCAGAATACATGTTGTTCTCTTAATCTTTTGACTTTTCAAAGAGGCTTGCAAATCACTACATTCAATATAAGATACTTCAATACCAACATCTTCAGCAAACAAACAACAATTAAACTTAAATTCCAACAAAATTAAGACAGTACATAATAATGATGCTACCTAAACATAATTTTCTGGCAGAATCAAACCGTTGAGAATATCTTCAGGCAATCTCAGCAATGTAGCTTCCAACTCAATCATTGGGAACATGCATTCCCGTTAATATCTGGAGAACACGCTCCTCACTAGTCATCGTCTGTCAGCATTATCTTTTGGCCCTGCAAATAACCAGGACGTGCATACTGAAGGTTGATGTAGGATCAAAAGTAAGTATTTTTTTTATCGTCTCCACAGGGACAAGTGCGATATTCTAAGCCGTTCAACAATCGATGTCGTTATGAGCTAGGGTTTCACGATTGTTTTGTTTCATGAACTATAATACTACAGAATTATAAAAGATATGAGAGTTAACAGGGAAATAACTATGCAAGGATTAAACTTCATCAACCTAATCATACGTATTCTCGGATTAGTATTGCGGATTCTAATTATCAATCGATATTATGACATATTGCTCGGCAACATCATTCGTGTCCAAATGATGTCGTGAGTTCTATTTATTCGTTCAGTCGTCGATTTCCCAAACTACTAAACGATTCAATAGTCGATTGTATCATTGTATAGTTGATTTCCCAAAC
>Ga0228711_1009280_pt1 | contig 13425 bp, 6 predicted proteins | sample MedpolnodulmetaG_2_FD_177996 | JGI IMG/M metagenome (GOLD analysis project Ga0228711, IMG submission 177996) | Root nodule microbial communities from Medicago polymorpha collected in Santa Monica, California, United States - brown nodules | ecosystem: Host-associated > Plants > Roots > Nodule...
GAGAAATGGAATAAGTTTAAGTATTTGTTGCAATGTGGAAAAGGAACTAAAGGTGCATCAATTTTAGTCACTACACGACTTGACATTGTTGCAAACATCGTGGGAACTCACCAAGCTCATCATTTGGTAGGTTTATCGGATGATAACATTTGGTTATTGTTTAAACAGCATGCTTTTGGACCAAACACGGAACAGCGTTCGGAGCTACTAAAGATTGGAAAGGATATAGTGAGAAAATGTGATGGTTCACCTCTTGCAGCCAAAGTACTGGGAAGCCTTCTGAGCTTTAAAACCGAGGAAGATCAATGGGATTCTATAGCGAAAAGTGAGATTTGGAATTTATATGATGATGCTACCAAGTCTGCTTTAAGCCTGAGCTACTACAATCTAAAATTATCATTGAGGCCATGTTTTACTTTTTGTGCCGTATTTCCTAAAGATTTTGTAATGGTGAAGAAAGATCTAATTTACCTTTGGATGGCCAATGGATTTATTTCGTCCAAAGGAAGTTTAGAGGTGGAGCATGTTGGCAATGAGTTGTGGAATGAACTATACCAAAGATCATTTTTCCAAGAAATAAAAATTAATAAACAAGGTATAGTTACATTCAAAATACATGATATATTCCATGATATTGCTAGCTCCATTATGGGAGAACAATGCGTAGCTTCAGAGGCTGCAAGTTTAACTAATTTGTCAAAAAGAGTTCATCATATTAGTTGCTTTGATATGGATAAACAATTCAAATACAACACAATTCCCTTCAAAAATGTGGAATCTTTGCGAACTTTTCTTGATTTTGATCCGCCTAGATCAAATTTAGGTGTGTTTCCATCAATCACTCATCTCCGAGCATTAAGTACAAGTTGTTCTCAACTCTCAGCCTTGAAGAATTTTATCCATTTGAGGTACTTGCAACTTTATGAAAGTGACATTAAAACCCTGCCTGAGTTTATTTGTAGGCTAAGAAAATTGCAAATACTAAAACTTGAACTTTGTGAGAACCTTTCTAGTCTTCCCCAACAATTGACACAGCTACAAGATCTCAGACATCTTGAGATTAAACGGTGTCATTCATTAACGTCAATGCCTTCTAGAATTGGGTGCTTAACTCATTTGAGAACATTGAGCATTTTCATTGTGGAGTCGGAGGATGGGTATGGTTTAGCAGAGCTGCATAACTTCCAACTAGGAGGAAAGCTACACATCAAAGGCCTTGAGAATGTGTCAAATGAAAGAGATGCTAAAGAAGCTAATTTAATTGGTAAGAAGAACCTAAAGTGCTTATACTTGTCATGGGGTGGTGATGCTAATTCACAAAGTAGTGGTACTGGCTCTGAGCAAGTTCTTGAATCCCTTGAGCCTCACACAGGTCTCAAATGTTTTGGGATGAAGGGTTATGGGGGAATAAATATTCCAAATTGGATGAGAAATACTTCTATTTTGGAAGGCCTGGTTGATGTTATACTCTACAATTGTAAAAACTGTCAGCGGCTTCCTGCACTTGGTAAATTACCTTGTTTGACCACACTTTATGTATCTGGAATGAGAGATGTAAAGTACATTGATGATGACTTGTATGAAGGTGCGACCAATAAAGCTTTTCCGTCATTAAAGAAAATGACGTTGTGTGATTTACCAAATTTAGAGAGGGTGTTGGAGGCTGAAGGAGTTGAGATGTTGCCACAACTTTCTGAGTTAAAAATTGAGGGCGTCCCCAAGCTTGAATTGCCACCATCCCTTCCGTCAGTTGAGATTGTTTTTGCTGATTGGCTAAGTGAAGATTACAAGGGTGGTGATTGTGTATCTTTTTTGAGGGGAATTGCGGCTAGCATGTACAATCTAAAGGAACTCTTCATTAGAAACTTTAATGAGCTTGAGGTCCTTCCTAATGAACTTAACACTCTTAGTTCCCTACTAACACTACGCATTATATCTTGCCATAAATTTGAGTCTTTTCCTGAGCATGTACTGCCAGGTTTAGGTTCTCTTCGATTTTTGTCCATTACACATTGCAGTAGCTTCAAAAAATTTGCCGAATGTGTGAGAAACCTAACTAGTCTTGAAGAACTTCAAATCATTCACTGTCCCAATGTCATTTTTCCAGATACTATGAACATGCTAACCTCCCTTCGTCGTGTGACCATCATAGGCGAGGATAAAAATGGCATGTTACCAGATGGCTTAAAAGGCATTCCCTCGTTACAATATTTGTTTCTGGCAGGTTTTGTTTCTCTAGTATCTTTGCCAGACTGGTTGGGAACCATGACTTCTCTTGAGACATTAAAGATGATTGGGTTTCACAAGTTAACCTCATTACCAGCTAACTTTCAAGAACTCATAAACTTGCATGAATTACATATTTATAAATGTCCTATGTTGGTGAAGCGGTGCGAGAAAGAAACAGGGGAAGATTGGCAAAAGATAGCTCATGTTCCTCATCTGGATTTGAGATTTGATGTTGAACCGTCATTTTACGGTAATTTATTGAATATCATTGCTTTTTAGCTACATTTTTTTTTTCTCATCAAATATATGATGTTTTTTATTTATCATATTGAACTTTGGGTGCAGAGAAAATGATGTCATTGTGGATAATGGTGAAGTATGTATGGGACCTCCATCCGCACTGCAATAACCCTTCAGATGATCAATTTGACAAGATGGTTGATAGGCTATATGAGTGAAGAGCATATGTAGATAACAATGTTGTGTTAACCCATCATCCGGTATGCCAAACAAATATGCAGCTTTTTCTTATTAGTGCTTAAATTTTATTGTATTTATTTACCGTCATCCCTTCCTAATTCCTATTAATGCAATATTTGTTGGTCACTTTTTGTACTTGGTTTGGCCATGTTTTTAAATTGGCTAAACTGCATTTTTCGCCCTCTAAGTTTCAAAATGTTGCGATTTTGGTCCCCTATTAAAAAAAATGGAAAAAGTGACCCCATGTTTTGGGAAATATGCTCTTTTGACCCCTAACATAAGGGAAATAAATATGATATTTTGACCCCTTATCTTCTCAAAAAGTTGCAATTATGGCCCCTGTTTCAGGACACGTGGCGTCTTCTCAACAATTTTGGGACGAAAGAGGCCAAAATTGCCATTTTTTTTAATAGAGGGTCAAACTCGCATCATTTTAAAACTTAGGGGACGAAAAGTGCAGTTTAGCCTTTTAAATTCACACATGACCAAAATATATAGAGTATGTTTGAATACTAAGTGCACTTTCATTTTCTTGCATCCCAAAGCATATTCAGTGCAGAAGCTATCTCTAGTAGGTGTAAATTACCACATATCTTAGCATATGCATACATAGTTTTCCTTTCCCTTTCAAGCTTCAACATTAGTTGCCTAGTTAACTTGCACTTTCTTTCTGGATGTAAATATGATAAAATATTGAAGAGATATAAAGAGGGCCGGTGTGTATACTTTGCTTCGTTGCATCTTTCAAGATTCCCTATATATTTTGAACTTTTCTCTTTAATTAATTTATTCATGATGTTCTTTCTCATTGTTATTGTTTCCTATTCAACATGCTTTTTACAATTGAGATTTCGGAATTTTTATTTTATGTACTTTTGCAATCTGGGGTTTGACCGACGATTTTTTCTTGTAGTTTGATCTCTATTCGGTAAATCCAAGTAAGAAAGGCAGGTATTAGTTTTGCCCATCATGCTCAGCTTTTGGGAGGCATGGCTTCCATTGAGTTCACTTTTGCTAGAGGTTGGTTGAATTTTTGGCATGAATGTGACTTGCAACTTGTGATTTCGGCTATATCTTCGGTGTCTATTGTTCCTTGGCCACTCAGAAACAGGTGGAAGAATTGTTTGTAGCTGACTAAGTATGTGAATTTCCACATTTTTTATATCTTTAAAGAGGACAATAATTGTTTTGATTAGCTTGCCTCTCATGGAACTTATGTTCATCATATTCACTTCCTCTGTACCAGGTGGGGGCTCCCTAATTTTAGATTTCAATAACGGTTGTGCTTGTGTTTTAGCTTATGTCCCTCAAGCCTTTTGTATTGTTCCTTATTTTTTTATTGTTTTAAGCAAATGATTGTTAGGTATTGTAGTGTCAACTCATACGAGTGTTTCAATTAGTAATGATGGCAAAAAATTCATTATTTGTACGCGTATAACAATGGCACAGCCTTTATCATTAACAAAGGAAGGCTACTGTTGGTGAATTGGTATCAGATTAATTAACCATTCAGGTCTATGAAATTTCAGAGCACTTGATGGCCCTGTCCAAGAAAAAACTGCAAAACCTGTGTGTTCATCATGGTTGCTAATATCGCGAATTAAATCAAGGAATCGTATTCTACAAATTTAGGAATCAATTATCAATTTTTAGTTAACTCGTCTGTAAGCTTGAATTTACCAAATTTGTAAATGAAACCGTGTTGGTTTGGCTGGAGTCGCAGTAAAGTCGGAAAACTCAACAGATGATAAGAGACCAGCAGATTTTTTTTTTTTTTTTTTTATGGAAAAAACAGTAATAAACCACCATGAATGATTAGATTTAGAAATTTAGTCTCAAATTGTGCGTTATTTGATTTCATTGACTTTAATAATTGCAGTATATTTGATTACTTATAAATCTTGTGTGTCATATCTAATATTCATACTTGAAATTTTACTCAATTTTGTTTTGCCGGGTTATATTAACATAATAAGTATAAGAAAATCTAAAAGTTCATAATTTATTCACTCAAAAAAGATTACTAAACTATTCTTATTAAAAAGTTCATTCATAATAATTTTACGTGTGAAAATCCAATTAATCTCCTCATAATCTTTCATTTGGCCATTTTAGTCCTTGACATAATTAAAATAAATCCACATTAGTCCCTACAAGTTCTATATGAAGGACAAGTTTTACGCAGAGAAAAATAACAAACCGAAATAAAATAGAAAGTTCTAGAAAATGCTGAAATATTAAAAGGCGGTTTCGGGTCTTCAGGCGACCTCGAATGACTAAAATAACCCCTACGTGAGGTCCGGGGCTTTTCGATAAGGTATAATTTGGGTCAATCAGACACCGGATGCAAAATTTGCACCATTTCTACTGAACCTTTCTTGCGTGCCACTTCGTCTTTGATTCGTGCTGCCAGCTTGTCTACATGAAAGTTAATCTCTGATTATAACTGAGAGACTAATTTGACGTCCGTATAAAAATGTTAAGGACTAATTTGAGTTAATTTTTCGACGCGAGACTGAATTGGCCAGATGGAAAATTGTGATGGACCAAAATAGGTGTTCACTCTTGTATTAATGATGCTGATATATAGAGAAATGTTCAATATAGTTTCAATCATGCTATAGCTATCTGGTTATCCTTATTGCCCGCATTTCCCTTGTCTTTTTCAGTTTTGGTCACTGCTTTGGTCACTGCTATGTTGGAATTGTTGAAAGTGTAATTCAATTTTTTCTGTTTTGTTTGTTGTTCGTTAGTAGTGAGTGGTTAGTTAGTTAGTTACTAATTGTCACAGTGATAGTTAAAACCTCTTGTATAAATATGTGATTCAAATAATAAAATCATAAGTGCATTGTGATCATGCTAATCTCACGCCAAAGCACATCAAAATCATCAAGTTCTAACATTAGAATCATTTTGATCACTTCAGAATCATTCTAAAACCATCTCAAAGTGTGTGTGTCGTCGTCAATTGTTTTAACAAGAGTCCGGTACATGTCTAAATCTATCTGTAGCAAACAGAAATCAACCTGTTGAGTCTGGCTCATATATATAGACATTGAAGAGTGGCAGGGGCGGAGGCTCAACCTGTTGTAGTATGGGTAGCTAACGGGAAACAACATGTTTAGTATTGCTTCACTTGTTGGTGTCAATTTTAAATTATGTCATTTTAATAAATTTTGTTGAACTAATAAACTGAGCTGGTTTTAACATAGTTTGAATTATATAATCCGAAACCTGATGAACTAATATATTTCAGATTATACAATCCAAACTAAGGCAAAATAGTTCATATGGAGGGTGCGCGAGAAGATCATAGATTGAGAAAAGAAAATCTCTAGGAAAAAGGTTGGAGGCACTGAGCAATAAAATTTGTCCAAATAATTTTTTTCTTAGTTTCCAGTGTTTGCGTTACTCTTGATGTGGAGAAAAACATTTTTTGCGGTCTAATTGCCATTTAAGATTTGCCAAACAAGCTTGTCCCGGTCAGCAAGCGAAGGCAATGTTACTTTATTGATTGATCAACATATCAAGGAAACTTGTTTCACAAGTTATTAAGAATAATCCAAAAACGATGGGTTTCAAAAGAATGAGTTCACATCTGATCAATAAAACTGAAAAACTGAAGATTGATTGGAAAATTGAGGATTAACATAAGATGGACCTGGATCATCATCCTTTGTGTTTCTTTTAGCAAGAATCACGGTTCTTCATTTTTGTGCAATATAACACTCTCCATCTTCTAAGAAGGATCAAAACAGAATAGACAAAATTCAAGACCATTCCTTGTGGAAGTAACCATAAGACACCCTCTACAAGATATCTTAAACTACCTATTAATTGATTACACTGATAATGTATATGAATTAAATCTGTCTTCGTTTCCGATCTCAATTTTATAAGGATATATCAAGTTAAGCTTTTGAAGTGCTTATACAAATAATAATACAAAACCAATTAAAGTTAATTATCTGTCAAGGAAATCACAACTTAGAGACTAGCAGAACAGAGAAAGTTTTAAAAACCATGTTATTCTTTTTAACATCAAGATTAGAATTATATATGTTTGAACAAATCTCTCCTCAGTCTTCATCTCTAACAAACAACTAAATCATTTCACATATTAATGTATATTGAAACAAAATCTGAAAACGGCACACACATAGATACCAAGAGAAGATAAATTTAGCCATCTTCAAAAGATAGTTGAAATTCACCAAACAGTGCTCAAGAAACATTTTCTACTAAATAGACAAGTCATTCCTTTAATAAGAAGGGATGAATGATTATTTATTTATCATAAATAAAGATAAAAATAAATACAGTAAAGTTGAAGTACTATTAAGGTACTTGAGTTGTTCACTGTTATGGAAGATAAGAACGTTCAATCATCATGTCAAATTCATCATCGGGTATGTAAGGGTATTGACGGCGGTGCAAGAATTGCTACCCCTTCTTCCATGCTGATTTGATATTCTCTGAACACATTGTTCAATATAAGTCTAAAATCACACCATATAATTTGACATTGAATTAAATTAAGAGATTCATCCTATTAAATTACCGCAAATTGTTGGTTCTCTCTTATGCAAGTCCAATTCAGGAATGTGATCTATCTTATGCCAATCTTCACCTATTCCTCTCTTGCATCTCTTCTCCGACATAGGGCAATCAACAATACTTAACTCCATCAAGTTTGTGAGTTGCTGAAAGTTGTCTGGTAGTGAACTTAACTTTGGAAACCCATCGATTTTTAATCTTTGAAGAGAAGTCATGGCACCCAACCAGTCTGGCAAGGATGTTAGAGAAGGAAAACGACTCAGAGACAAACTTTGTAGTGAGGGGATGCCTTCTATGCCATCTAGTATGTTTTCATTATTCCTTGACTGCCAGACATCCAGTTGACGAAGGGAAGTTAGACTGTTCATGTTATGTGGAAGAACAAACTGTGGACAGTAACTGATTCTAAGTGTCTCAAGACAAGTTAGTCCAGTCCCCTCTCTATGTTGAGGCTGTTGTGCAGGAAATGTTTCTGTTTGCAAGTCACCGTGCACATCAAGATTGCAACCAGTCGGAATAGTTGTTGTTATGTGTGCCGCAATATCAAGACCAGATGTGCCCACGCCTTAAATTCATAGTACCATGTGCCCACGCCTTTCATAAATTCATGGGAAAGACGGAGGACTCCCGGTCTTAAATTCATAGTACCATGTGCCCACGCCTTTCTCATGTCCTCCAGTGAAGAGAATTCAAACTCAGAAACCTCTCCTAAAGAGACCAGTTTCCAATTCCCCGAAAATTTCCATAATTTTGAAAGCTTCAGGAATAAATCCTTAGCCGTGTAAGGTTTATCTCCATTACCCATAACCATATGACCATGGAGTATAAGCACTTGCAGTCATCAATTCCCTTCGCATATTTTTCCTGGGAAATCTTGATACTAAGTGAGTCTCCTTTGATTATAGGAAGCGGTAATTGTTCATCAATTGTTGTTACAGAACCACAGAGAGCCTGAACAAAAGAAACAGTCGCGGGTTGCACTTGCTGATCTTTCTATTTTGACTCTTTGCTTATTCTTGTAGAAGAAATATTCCGTTCGAAAGTACAAAATCAAATCTATTAACATTCTTAAAAAAAATTTAAAACCTAATTATTTATTAACTCAAACCCTTCACCTCCATCTGATCTTTGATACTGCAGCAGACCTCATTATGTTTATGTGCCAAGAGGAGGGCAGCAGCATAGCAGGTCGTCCTCTCTGCTTCTATGGAGTATTTTGAAAAATCGAAATGATGTGGTATAGAAAAATGGTAGCAAAAAACCTTTACAGATCGGACAGCAAGCTTTCAACTTGTAGCAGAAGTGGTTTGAGCTGCACCAGCACCATGATCGCTTGGCAAGCATGCTGCAATAGCAGGAGCGTGAGTTAAGTCACTGATGGGAGATAGAGAAACCAATGGAAGGATGGATAGTGAAATTTTGATGCATGTTTCTTGGAATCGGAAGCATATCAACTGCTGCAAAATGTTTCTGGAATTATCAGGGACAGTTTATTTTGGCAGGAACGTCGTAGAAATGGATGAAACTCTCTACCGTTGAAGGTGAAGCAGTTGCATTATTAGAGGTGGTGAAGATTGCATCCAATAGATGTTTTGGTGGAGTTGTGTTTGAAAGTGACTCTCAAATTCAAGTGAATGCTATTTACTTGAATGTCATAGGCTAGTCTTAATTTAGTTCTGTTGTTTCTTATATGCCGTGCCAGTTAAATTTTGAGGTCAAGCTTGTTAGCAGACAAGCTAATATGAATACTCAAACTGAAATACACATACCAAAATAACCAAAAAACTGACAGTTTTGACAGAATGTTTGGATGTGATTAGAGAAAAAAGGAAAAGCCAAAAGCTATAGAAAAGAAATAACCAAAAATGAATGAAAATGTTTCTCGTCCATTTCTTTGCATCTATGCGAAGATTGCAACAACTGCAAAAGTAAACGATCTATAGGTGAGAAGTTGATGCGGTGGAAACAATATATGTCTAGTTTCTATCACATCAACTTACATGTCACCTATACCAATCAGGAGAAACTTCATATCTCTAGTTTCAAGTTCTCTTAAAACAAACATACCGTAAATGAAGTGCATAATAAACTAGACAAAAAAGAAAAGAAAAATAAAATGTTTATAGTGAGTACGAGAAGTCAATGCAACGTTAAGCACAAACTTCCCTAAGCTTTTAAGAATTGGACATGTCTTGATGCCTGCCACCTGAAGGAGCGATCCAACCGACCACTTCCTAACCTTGCTTCTGTAGCTCTTTCATTATTCTCTGCCAGGACAAATAATTTCTCAGTCAACTGGAACGCCAAAGTCTGCATCCTTGAGTGTTAACCATTTCGGAACACAATGCACCCTGATGGCTGATGCGAGCTTGCATGAAGCTCGTCATTCATCACACTCCTATTGACAATACTATGAAGTATGAACACGAGAAGGAGAGAGGTCGAAAAAATTTGCGAGCTGATCCACACTCAGATTCTTACGATGAAGAGAAAGTGATTAGGTATGTCCTGAGAGCCTCCTCCTTGGTTTTGTCCTTCAACATTTCTAGCACGGCGTCTCGATTTTTCACAAAACCATTGTAGCAATCTGGTACATATTTCGATCCATGCCATGGTTGAAGTTTTGCATTTAATTTTCTTTACTTGTTTTGGTAATGGAAGAAATTAGGTAGGTTTCAGCAGTTATGTCACTAACCATAACAGATATGCAAATTTATAGTGAGGGCAAGATTGAAGACCTATGGTGTATCGGAATCGAGTACCTAACATTGTTTGATTTTGAAAAGCCTGTAACTGTAACAAACAACTGTCACTCAGGAAAAAACTCGGTTTACCAGTAGACCTGAAATTAGACTTCTTGGCTTTTGCATTGAAGCAGAAGAAGTTATCCTGGTCTATTAGTTCTCATCCATTTAAACAACAGATGTAAGATTGGGAATGTTAACATAATTGAAGGAATGGCTCGAAGATTCTAAACTACAAATAATACATAGAAACGTGAAGGCAAGTATACGCCTTCCTTTTTGTCCAAAAATGTTAGAGTTTGGAATGGCTGAAATATTTCAATGCTTTATAATGAGATTCCAGACATTGTTCTCTATCAGTGAAATTAGACATTGTAGCTATTCAATTGTTCTCCATCCGTGAGGTTACAATGTCGTCTTTTGAAGAGAGATAGTTATAAAAATTATAAAATATTATTCATATAACATACTCTCAAAAAATATGCGATTTTATAGATGTGTAAATGGGCTAATCAATATTAGTATAATCCATAGTACATAACTTGAGATGGTTAGTGCAGAATCATGTATAAACCTGCTTGCGTACGCATGGGGGCAAATATCTTTGCTACTACAAATTGATAAGTTCACTGAATAACAACGATTTTATTGATGAAACACTAAAGAAGTTGGTCTCAAACAGACATTGAATACAAACATTTACACTGCTGCATAATTGAAATATTACAAAGAAAACAGACACAGTTTCACTAAGTTTCGAGAGCTTGGTTCTCTCCCATCCAAATCACTACTCAATAACCTTACAAACCAATACTTGTGTCAAAAAGTTGCAGTTAAAACTAAAAAGATTCATTCTAAGCATAAAGGAAGTTGTTAACTACAAAGAAACAGTCAAATCAAATGCATGAAAAAGTCGATTACTCGTTGTTGTGAAGAACATCCAGATGATGAAGCTTGAGAAAGATGTACATGAGTCTACAATTTCTTCTGCTACATCAAAATAATTGGATTTAGGTAGAAATCACTATCTTCCTATTAATTAAAGAACTTTTTCTACTTCAATACATTAATAAATGCAATGTCTCTTACTATAAAATCTATAAAATACAGTAAAAGGAAATGAAACTATTTTTTTTTTTGAAAGAAAAAGGAAATGAAACTATGTCTATCATCAATTTTATAACATATTTTTGGACCAATAAATAATATAAGAAAAAGGCTTATATCTACTTTTGATCTTATTCTAAAAAAAGAAAAAAGTTTTAGTCATTTTAAAAACCAATTTTTTGGACCCCAATTTTACTTTTTATCTTGGTGAATTTATGTCTCAAAATTAATTTTTGGGTCTGTTTTACTGATGTGACTAATGTATTTATGATGTGACAACCTTTATTAGATTGCACTTTAATATTCATATCAAGCGATACCGAATAAGTCACGTTATTAAAAAATGACCAAAAATACAATGATAACGAAAATTATAAAGAGTTAAATTGAATTACCAAAAAATTAATTTTAATAACAGGAAGATCAAAACTTTGTTTGTTTGTTACCAAAAGGTGTATTCAAGCCTAATAAAAATACCTCTTCTGTCCCAAAGAAAAAAACTCATTTTCTTTGTTCTAAATTATAAGTAAAAAAGACTAACTTTTATCATATTTAATTATGTTATTTAAAAAAATCATCTTTTTCAAAGAGAAGTTCAATGCAAAATGCAAATTTGCTCTCCCTTTCATTTTCTTCGTAACCAATAACCAATGAAAATTGTTTTTATATACTTTTACAAAACTTTTATCAAATTTCTATGATAACACAAGAAACTATACTATAAACTACTGTGTTTTAGTTTTTCTAATAAGAATGAAATGATTTCTTTTTTCCTTATAATTTGAGAAGGAGTGAGTATGAATTGAAAGGGTATAGTTGGTTCTACATTGTTTCATAAAAAAAAAGTTTCATTTGCAAATTAAAAAAAAAAAAAAATAAAATTACCGGTGCTTCACGTAAGAATGAAGAATGAAGACAACAGCGTTATATCATCATCCTGTCAAATTCACTGTCATGTTCATTCCTGATAGGGTCCGAGAATTGCTTCTTCCATGTTGATATGATATTCGCTGCACACATTGTTCAACATAAGTATAAAATCACACCATTTAATATCATATAGTAAGGAAAAAGAAAAAGTGATTCATTCAATTAAATTACCGAAAAATGTTGGTTTTTCAACATATTTAGATTCGAATTCAACTTCAGGTATGTGAGCTATCTTATGCCAATCTTCACCTATTCCTCTCTTGCATCTCTTCTTTAACTTAGGGCAATCAACAATCCTTAACTCTTGCAAGTTTTGGAGTTGCTGAAAGTTTTTTGGTAGAGACCTTAACATCGGGCAACGATTAATGTTTAACTTTTGCAAATTTTGAAGTTGCTGAACGTTGTCTGGCAGTGAACTTAACTTTGGAAAGTCATAAATATCTAATGTCTGAAGAGAAGTCATGGCACCCAAACTGTCTGGCAAGGATGTTAGAGAATCAGAACCGAACAGCCACAAACTTTGCAGTGAGGGGATGCCTTCTATGCCATCTAGTATGTTTTCATTACAATCCAAGACATACAATGTACGAAGGGAAGTTAGACTGTTCATGTTATCTGGAAAAACAAACTGTGGACAGTGGCTGATATTAAGTGTCTTAAGAGAACTCAAACCTTGCAATAACTGCTCTGATAATGACTCGATTTCATTACAACGGTCAATTTGAAGAGATTCTAAAGCACTAAGAGTGCCGAGTTCAAACGTACCAGGTAATTCCCTGAGTCTGGCAAATTTGGATATGGAAAGTGACTTAAGATTACTGTTGTTAACAATGGACTTCAATAACTCTTCATTTCCTCCTTCAGCAGAAAGTGATTTAACAGATGGAAGGGGTGGCAATGTAAGTTTGGGGACATTTGTTATATCTAACTTCAGAAGTTGTGGTAGCATCTCTACTCCTTCGACTTCCAACACCCTCTCTAAATTTGGTAGGTCACGCAAAGTCAATTCTTTCAATAATGTAAAAGCCTTCTCAGTCGCAGGTTCATACAAATCATCATCAATGTGCTTTAAATCATTCATTCCAGATACAAAAAGAATATTTAAACATGGTAATTTACCAAATGGAGGAAGCTGCCTGCAGTTTTTACAGTCATAGAGAATAATATGAACTAAACCTTTTAGAATAGAATAATTTCTAATCCAAGGAGGAAAATGTGTTCCCATATAACCCTGTAACCCAAAACTCTTACGACCTGAATGAGGCTCAAGAACTTCTAGTACTCGCTCGGCATCAACACCACCAACTTGTGAATTAGCATAACCACCCCATGACAAATATAAACGATTTAAGTCCTTCTTGCCAATCAAATTAGCTTT
>Ga0228711_1009281_pt1 | contig 13423 bp, 5 predicted proteins | sample MedpolnodulmetaG_2_FD_177996 | JGI IMG/M metagenome (GOLD analysis project Ga0228711, IMG submission 177996) | Root nodule microbial communities from Medicago polymorpha collected in Santa Monica, California, United States - brown nodules | ecosystem: Host-associated > Plants > Roots > Nodule...
TATTTTACAGGGGGAAAAACCAGAAATGGCTTATATTACAGGGGGGGTAAAGACTTATTAACCTAAATTTAAATTCCAACATCAACCCTAACCACATGCAAACTACTCAATTTAAAAAAAAAAAAACTTAACCTAAACAAACTAACATTAAGATTGCAATGATTAATGGTACTTACTTGTGATAATGTGGGGATGATTGGTTTGCAATTCGTGAAAAATGGAATTTGGAGAGAATTTGTGAAGTTTTTGAAGAAAAGAAGGAAACTGCAAAACTGAGTTTCTGCTTCTGTTTATGTTCAGCACGCCAACTGCCAATGTTTTCCTCGATAGCTAACTGCCGTCGATTTTATTTTTCCTCGGCACTTAACTACCGAGGGGTATTTTCGTCTTTTACATGTGTTTTTCAGTCAAACAACATGTGTATACAACAATTTTCTATTGTCAAAGGTTTGCACACGGTAAATTTACATTGAAACATGTACATTTAATTTAAAATATGTATTTTTTTAATAAATAGAAATTGTTTTTTAATAAAAAAAAATTATTTTTAATTGTTTTAACATGTGCAGTATTGCACATATTAGACTGACCATTTTTTTAAACACATCGATTTTTTATATTTGAAAGAGAGTATTAATAACACTCTTCGTCAATAAATTAAGGATTTTGGTAATAAAAAAAACCAATAAATTAACGATAATTTTTGTATGAAATAAAAAGCTTTTTAGTGGTGTGTGAAATAAAAAGTTACTTCGTATTAAAAACTTTTGTGGTTAAAGACTCACTCGCGATATTTTGTTTATGATTATTATGATTGGTGGCGACACCCTCCCTTATGTATGGGTGTTGTAGTTTAACGATTTCATTTCTTGTTATTGTTTTTTGACGGTGTCTGCGTATTCGGCACCAGTGACTTTATAACTATTTGAGGCGTTCCTCTCGTTGCACGTCTTATGTGTGGTGATTCACCTTTGATTTATTAATATATATCATTTTGTCTTGTTCAAAAAAACTTTTATATTTAAAAAAATATCATTTGACAAGAAAAAACATCATTTTATTTGTTATATGAATCATATTAAAAATTTGACATTTTATCATAAAAACTAATCAATATTACTATTATGAATGATAAAAAATTAATAAAATTAAATTTTATTATAATTATAAATGATAGAAAATAATATTTTTATTCTTCAAAAAACAACTCAGTTAACAATTGATTTAAATATTAGTGTACCGATACACTCGTAATATCAAGTGCACAATAAAAAATTCCAATGAAATAACCAAAATTAGTCATTAAAACTCGACGTTAGATGAAATAACCAAGATAGATTGTTTCAAAACAACATAGATAAAAGGAAGGAGCTGAAGAAAAAACATTCTATTTTACTAAGGAAATAGATGAAGAGAACAGTACACTCAATGAAATAGTTCATAACAACGATGCTTTCACTCAAATTGAAAGAGTCTATTTTGATAACGAAACTGATGAAGAACATGAAGACTTGTCAAGGGAAGGAAGTAAAGAAGAAAGAAAAAGTTTTATGAGCAAAATGAAGTAAATTCTCAAATAAATATGGTAGACAAGTTTAAGAATTCAATTAACCTGTCGTGGTTCTTTTGCTTGAATCACCTTTGATCCTACCCATGTAAGTTATACAATTCAACAAATGGAACCCTTTCAAGGCTTTCAGATCTCAATGTTTTTTTTTTTCATTTTTTCTTCTATTATTAGCAATAGCCTTGTGACGAATTTCGACGCAATGAGCACATTTCTTATTTCACGTTTTATGAGCAAAATGAAGTAAATTCTCAAATAAATATGGTAGACAAGTTTAAGAATTCAATTAACCTCTCGTGGTTCTTTTGCTTGAATCACCTTTGATCCTACCCCTGTAAGTTATACAATTCAACAAATGGAACCCTTTCAAGGCTTTCAGATCTCAATGTTTTTTTTCTTCATTTTTTCTTCTATTATTAGCAATAGCCTTGTGATGAATTTCGACGCAATGAGCACATTTCTTATTTCACCAATGAACAAATCACTTGTGGTCCTAATTTTTATTCATCCCTATCACCAAACAAACCTTATGCTTGCACCCTGCCAGTTATTTATGCCTTGACCGTATCTATTGACTCAGTCCCAACCGCGACACAAGTTTGAATAAGGGAAAATCTTATTCAAATTGGTCCTTTTGATGTCTCTCCTAAAAAGAATCAAGTTAAAAAAGATGCCACAAAAGCAAGGTAGGGCATGAAAAGGTTGTTTGTTGGCAAGCAATTTTTCAGAAACTTTTGTCGAGTGTTATAACAAATCATCCTAACCAAGTAAATAGACATATTGCCTACACCCCGTGAGAAAAATATTCTAATCGAAAAGTAACGACATCTTACCACTCAAAACATAGCATACGATCCAGACATTAATTCTCATATTTCACACATTGTTTCGTCACTTTAATTCAAGTTATGTGACTCTAGTGGGTATTTGTGATCCTTCGCCTTGAGGACAAGGTGACTTTTTGAGGGAGTATTGTTAGATTTCTTATTAGAGTGAATTGTGTAATTTATGTATATGTGTAATGTGTTAATAGTAGTTTGTAATTGCATGTATTAACCGACGACTTATTTGAATAAAATTCATTTAAAAATGTCATAAAAATCCACCTTGAAATCAACCCAAATTCTTTTAAAGTAATTGAAATTTACATAATGCAGCCTCAAACTTTTAAAGCTATCAACTTCCATACAACTTGTTGCACTTTTGAAGTGATTAAAGAGTGAATGATAAATAGATCCACACCAGATTTTCACCCATGTAGGAAACATTTTCCTATTTTTTGTTGCTTTCAAAATTTAAATCAACATTAATAGTTGGTTCGTATACAAGTAATAGATGATTAAATGCATCGTAGAAAAAATATATATTTCATACGATACATTCAATCATCTATCACTAAACTATATCTTAACTTTTTATATAATTTTGTTTTTAGTTATATATATTTTCCTTTCACGAAATCTTTAACCAATGATTTTAGAGCATTCATTTGCAACACCCGAAAACTAATATTGCACTATGAATATTTTTTTTTGAAAAAAGGACCTATAATTGACATTGATGGTTGAAAAAATAACTAACTAGTGTTACATATATTTTTATATTTTTTGGTTAAGTAGTCTAGCGGCTAAAGTTCACACAATTTAATTGTGGAGAAGTAGAGTGTCCGGGGTTCAAACTTCGGCCCCTGCATATAAAATCAACATTTGAGAGTAATTGTAAATAGAACTTATACGACCTTCTTATTGCCTATACATGTAAATATTTTTTATTATATGACTTTGATCCCACTTATATTTCATGTGGTAATTACGACACAATAGATCGTTGACAAATGATAGGTCGAGAAAGATGCACCTTAGTACAACTAAACGTTATCTATGCGGGGATGTTGAAGAAACGACGCTAAACATGACAAATGACAAGTCGAGAAAGACGCACCTCAACACAACTAAATGTTATCTATGCGGGGATGTCGAAGAAACGACGCTAAACATTCTTAGAGACTATGTGATAGCAATTGGTACATGGATTATAAAGTGGATAAACCACGCCAATGTGTGTTTTTTGCATCCAACTTACAACAATGGACAAGGTTAAATTTGGATGGAAAGTTGGGTTTAGATGAAGGCTAGAAATTGAATGTGTTTACAACAACAACTTGTTATATTTTAGAAGAATACAGCAATACATGGTGATGATTGTGTTATTCCAATCAAGCCTTGGAGAGTGCAAACGTATACTGCAATATTTCACTCGCATCAAGTATTGGTGGATGATAACTTAGTGTTGAAGAATGTTTTATCGCATATGCGTGATTTTGGTTGGATTCACCTCAATACGGATGAAACATCTCGAAGTAATATTGTAACACAATGTGGAAGAGTTATGCGTGATAATACGAGTGGTGGGTTTTGTACTTTTAGCGTGTGTCCCTTATGTGGCAGCACTTTAGGGTTGGGGTGTTTGAAGGGTTGCGATTGATTTGTGATCGTGAAACCAATGGAGCAGGTTTGCAGCTGAATTTGAGCATTATTCAAATATTATTGAAGTTGGTTTGAGAGGTTCAAATTCATCATTTCTATTCAAAACTAACATGTGATAGTTGTTCACTTATTTTTTTATTTATTTTTGATAAATAGTGGTTCACCTATGTTGTATATGAGCGATGCCTTGTTTAAATTAAATCTTTTGTTTGTAGTTAATTGTATTGGTGTTTCGAAATTAATTAGAGGTTAGTTTTTTGTTATTTTTCCTCTAGGCCCTCTTATAAAAAAATGTTCGTTTATTTCTATAGAAAATAAAAAATAAAAAAACAAATTTTATTTTGTTAGAAAAAGAAATAAAATAAATTATCTGTGTGGAGAAAAAATAAAAATAATTAATTTGAGAAAAAAAAAGCAGATAAATTTCCCACTCCTGGCAATCTGAATCGTCCCAACGAGGCAGGCGGGGACTTATGTTGTTGCGATTAATAAGAAAGAACAGTTGAACTTGAACACCCCGCCCCTAATTCAATTACAATTTCTTCCATTTTCTAATCCCAATTTTACCCTTCCCCTTCATCTTCATCCTCACAATTACAATAATTTACAATAACAAAACCTTGTTTTTTTTCAAAACCCTAACAATTCATTCATGGCCGCACCACCACCCACCAAAGACCAAGTCCTCTCTCTCCTCGCCGCCGCCAACAACCATGGTGACATCTCCGTCAAAACCACTTCCCTCAAACAAGCCAAAGACCTTCTTCTCTCCATCGACCCCTCTCTCGCTGCAGACCTTTTCCCTTATCTCCTCGAACTTCAGTCTTCTCATCAATCTCTCGTTCGCAAATTGCTCATTCAGTAATTATTATTAACTAACAACTTCTCAATTCTACTTTTTACCATTTCGTTTCTTTAATTTACGTCATATTTACAAATTATCCTATTTTTTGCTTCAGGATAATTGAAGAGATTGGTTTTAGAGCCGTTGAACATTCTCCTACATTGATTTCTTCATTATTAACGTTTTTAAGAGACACTGATGTAACTGTCGTTAAGCAGTCCATTATTAGTGGAACAAACATCTTCTGTGCTTGTTTTGAGGAGTTGATTTTGCAGGTACTTTATTGTGTAACCCTTATTCATAAATAAATGCATAATTATTATTGATATGTTTCTTCGTCTTTTTTTCCCTTTAAAAATGTTATTTTGTGAATTAAAACATTGTTTTTGGGTGGATTACAGTGGTGGATCTGGCTTGACTTACATAAAATTACTACCGAAAATGTTGTCATGTTATGGATTTATGTGGGTTTTATCGTTTAAGTAGTATTATTTTTGAAGTTAATAAGATTTGGCTGTGTTGAATTGTTGTCAACCTTTGGTAATTTCAAATTCTTCCTTTGTAAAGGCTAATTGATCCAGGAACTATTTACAATTGACATCGGTTGTTGGATGGGTTTTTCACCTTCATTCTTGTCGCATTTAAAGAAAGAAGGATTTGTATTAGGGGCAAAGATCCCGTGCCTATGCCAGTCCCTCTATTTTCGTTACTTTTGTATGTAGTGTGATACTGACAAATGACACTATTTTGGAAATTTGACAGTTTCAACAATGTGGTAAAGTTGAGAGGTGGTTAGAAGAGATTTGGATGTGGATGCTTAAGTTCAAGGAGGCTGTTTTTGAGATTGCTCTCGAGGTAATTACTAACTAGCTTTTGCTTTTAATTTCTTGGGGATCTTATGTTCTGGAAAACATTTTATGTATTCATTCTTTAGATTACCATTTTATGTATTTTAAACGTTAATATGCTTCCAGTTACTTGTATTATGACTTCCAGTTACCATTTTATGCTTCCATTTTATGTCCTCTTGAGATTTTAGATTCCATATTACTTATATCATGACTAGCTAATTGAGTTTTAAATTTGCGTCAATCACTGGTTATTTTTTACTTTTTTTTATTTTTTTTATTTTATTCCATGCTTGGAACGTGACTATCATTCTTTTCAACTTAAACTTGTGGTGGTGGCAGACAGTGTGTTTTTTATTTTTCATTATGATTTGAGAATTAATTTATTTGATTTTGTAGAGTGGTTCTATTGGAATAAAGTTGCTGGCACTGAAATTCTTGGAGATTTTTGTATTGCTTTTTACATCTGACATCAGTGATTCTGAGAAATCAGCCACTGAAGGTATTGCTTCTCAAATTTGATGAGTACAATTTTTCTTTAAATTATAAAGTTTCAACATAAATATTATTGTTCAATTCAAAAAGAAAATTTTAGATACCTAAAGAAAATAAAAAAAAAAATGTGGTTGGTGTGCATTACAATCACATAATTCTTCCCGAATGATTCACTATTGAAACGGGAGAAATCACAATTTGTAGGACTTACAATAGGTAGCTGATAGGAATTATAGATAGCTAATTGATGTAATACTTCACTGTATGACTCATTTGCAAGAAAGATTTCTCTGAAGATCGTTAGTGAAAACTCATGAGTACCTAGAACCATTTGAGGATAGAAATGACATATCGATTTGAGGCATAGCTATAGCTAGACTTCATCTAGGACAGTCAAGGACAAATGGCATCTAGGGTGGTTGAAGCCAAACTGCATTTGTGATAGCTAGAGGCTGCTGTGTGAGGCTATATTGTTTGATTTTTTATACCAATGACTAAATATCAACCCTTAAGTTTACTAATAAAACACAGACTCCTAATTCTAATTAAGGATACAAATTATGAAATACAAAGAGATATATGGAAAGAAGTCTTAATAGATAGTCTATTATATTTTAAATTACTCAAAGCTGCAGCCTAAATAACATGTGATATTTGTTATATATTCTTAAGAATTATATTGGGCCCAACTCTTCCTTACAAAACTGGCTTGTAAGGTGAGGGCGGCCCAAGCTTTATAAACACTACATATGCCATATATCTAGGCAATGTAGGGACTAAATCCACCCTTTCACACCCAACATAATGAAGGTGTTGGAGGTTGCAATGAAGGCAACCCAAATGCTGCAATTAGGCAGCTAGGGGTGGACTGTTATGAAGTGGATTTCCCAACATGTATTCTAACAAATTTAATTTGATTCTTTACATAGAGTTAAGTTGCATTTTTTTCTTCTCACGTTTCAATCTAGGATAGGGAATTGATTTGTTTGTATAATTGTCATCGACTCATCTGCTCATTCATATGTTAACATCGATATACAGGAGTCAGGCAAGCTGTTAATATCTCATGGTTGGTGGGTTCTCACCCTGTTCTTGATCCAATGGTGCTTATGACAGAGGCAAATAGGACAATTGGCATCTTATTAAAATTGTTGCAGTGTGCTGGCAATACCCCCGGTTGCTTGACAATTACTGTTGTGAATTGGTGAGTTTAATATTTGCAGCTGTCATTGACCTTTGTTTTCATAGTATTGTTCACTCTTTCATTCTCTGATGGTGGTATATCCTATACAAGTTGTCCAATAGGCTACTTGTTGAACTTGTGTGGTTGCATATAAAAGGCTTTTTCCCCCTCTTCTATTGCATGGTAACTTCTGTTTGTGAACGGATATTTAGATAACAGTCGGCAGCCAAACAGTTTTTACTTTATATATCCACGCATGTTTGGTTTTTGTACCTTTCCTAGGCATAATTTTTCCTTCTCCTCATAACTAGCAAGTCTAGTATTAATTATTTTCCTGACTGACACCTTTCATATCTGCGTTTAAAATATGTCTGTTTAATTGTGTATGTGTATTCTGGAACTATTGTTATAAGGGAGTTACAAAGTGCAACTATAGCCCATAAAAATGAAAGCAATGAAAAAAGTCGAAGTATCAATAACATTATGAACTATATGTGAGTTACAAAGTGTAACTGTTGTATATAAAAATGAAAGCAAAATTATTGCAGGGAATCATGAATGTTTGAATATTTTCTTGGGTAAAAGAATAGTAATTTAATGCCAGAAATGAACGAGTACAAAAACAAGAAGATGGAAACAAAAATACTAACTGCAGAGGTTTGAGCGAAAAAAGGAAGCTCAAATATTTCCACAAAATACAGACATGCCCAAGTCTATGCCTCTCTGGTCAACAATTTTTCTCTTAAGCCCTTTATTTTAGAAGTATAGGTCCGTTGTTTCCAAGCGTACAATGGTTCTGAAGCTAAATAGATTAAAATTGCATACGCATTTACTTGAAAACCTTTGTTGCAACTGCAATGTATTCTATATAATATAATATGTGCTATTTTACAAATTATAAATATTGTATCGTGCTTTTGCCATAATCACTACTTTTGCCGTTATATGTCTTAGGATAAATGAAAGGCTTTAAAAGTTTAGCACATAACTGCATTTTGTCTGTGGTTTTACTATGTTCAAAACTATGGAGTGAGCATTGAAGCAGGGACTCGTGGATAAAACAAGTTCAACTGCTTTTCTTTTATAACATCACAGCATGCTGACCTGTTCTTTATGAGGAGTTAATGGACTTGGGTGCTTCTGCATTGGTGGTTCAATAAATGGAAGTTACGGTCATAAGAATATGTAAGATGGTTCATTAGTTATACTATGGAGTGCCAGTTGGCCGGGTGATAGAAATCAAAAGGGACGCATTAAAATGGTCATCCCGTGAACTGAGGAAACATGGTCGTCAAGCGATGCAGTTTATTATTGTAAACTGTTAAGAGAAGACCATTTACTATTTAAAATCTTGTGCTGTAAGCGCATGCACAGTTAATGTATTTATTATAACAGCTGATGCACAGTACACAATTAATGCCTCAATAATTCAAATTTTATTTTGGTGGGCTAATGTTACATATTTATTTTGGTTCCTTTATCTCTCGATTTTTCATTCCATTTTTAGCTCATTTTGTTATGTGGATCTCTTGATTGTTCGCGCAACCAGTTTCTAAATTGCAACTTTTTTGTTTACCCTGTTTTATTCGTGCGAGCAAGGAATATGATAAATGATGGGTTTAATTTCAATTTTTTTGCCATGGTCTGAAGATAAATTTGCATTCCTGGAAACATTTTTTTGAGAAATTGAAGTCTCGAGCAGCTCCAAAATAAGCAATCAGTAATAAAGAATAAATATATTCATTGAGCTGTAACCAGTCTGTATGTTATCCTCCTAATGACAATGCACATTGCTAGTCAGTTACTTAGAATTTGGCTTGGAAAATAAGATGAGAGTACTGATAATAGATATGACAGACATTCAATGGCTGCATACATATTTATATATAAAAACTGTCAGACAATGTAAGGAATTGATAAGGCTTTGCTTCTGAAGTTTGGAAGCATCGTTTTGTCATTTCCACAAGGCACTGTCTGGGTTAGTTCTTTGATATTGTCCATAAGCTGGCCTTTTCAGCTTATACCAGCAACAAACATATCATGTGTGTGCATGGTCCTGAGCTGGAGTATATGTTTGATTTCTGATTGCTTTTTCTCTACAATGTTGATGAGTGGGTAATGTATTTGTGCACTATTTTAGTGAAAATTGCGGCTTCATCACTGCCTGTTTTCTTTGATTAGAGTATTGTAATATTTTGTAGCATTGCAACATATTTCAATTGATAGAACAAGGATTTTACTGATTTATTTTGGTCACATGAGCATTTTCAGCTAATTTTTCAAATTCAGATATAGAGAATCATGCTGGACTCTACCTAAAATTCCCAAAAATGAATGGGTTAATATCAGACATATTTATTATACCGTCTAACTGGCAAAACCATTGGAAAAATCCATTTTCCTTTTCCCCAGCAGTTCAGATGGCATAAAATCATGTCAAATGACAAAGCATTAAAATTTAATTCCCTTTTTTTTATGGCTTGAACCCTAGGTCTTCATGGTCTCTGCCTACTGTGATCTATTTTACTACCTTCTATACAATCTACTTTTTGTACTAGGGGATTCTACAGGTTTTCATCACACATCTCCCAACTATCTAAGATGAAATTATACCATCTTTTCATAGTTGGTTATCCCAATTGCTCTTCAGTGCATTCATTTATTGCTCCAGTCAGATTCTTGCCCTTTACTTTTCAAACTAGTAACTGTAAAAAATCTAAATTCCTTGAATCATCTCAAGAATCAAGACCGACTACCAAAATTTTAGCAAGATCTTTAATATACTATTGTGCATTTGGTTCAGGTTGTTTTTGACATCGTTTAAAAGCATTTCGTTTCATACTCTGTTAGATATATCCCATCTGCATAAGATGTTATAATATGAATTTAAAAGAAAATACTAGTTAGGATTGCTAAAAATCAAATGCAGATACTTTGACAGTTGTGCATATAGTGATGTCTGTTATTGATACTCAACAACTAGCTATCCATGCTAATGGTTTTCAGTTAGACTGTCTTCGGCTAGAATTTTGAATGGATGAGCTGAAGTAATACTAGTAAAAGATACATTACCGATATGCATTTTTATTCAAATGTTTAGATTTTGTTTAGAAGTTTTTGCATTATGATTATGTTGCTCTGTAGTATTACATGTATTTGCTTTGGTTTAGGTGCTGCTTCTCTTTTCTTGCCTCCACTTTCTGTCATGAAATATCATTTCAAGTCTAACCCTGTAATATATATTTGTTGACAGTTTAGCAGCTATTGCAAGGAAAAGGTCACAACATTATGATACTATCCTTTCAGCACTACTTGATTTTGATCCAAATGTTCAAACAGTGAAAGGATGTCATGTTCCCAGTATTCAGTACTCTTTAAGAACAGCTTTTTTAGGTTTTCTAAGATGCACTTATTCTCCAATAATAGAGGTAACTGTGTTTTTCTTCTAAATTTGAGCCTCAAACTTAAACTGTAATACATCTCGCCCAAAATTGTATGGCAATGAAATGGCTTAGATATTTGCTTTTTATCTGTGAAATGTTGACCAAATGGAACTATTGTTATTGTATCACACACGAACCTCCATATCTTTCTCTTCATTTTTTGCACACAATTAGAATTTTATGATGAATAACAAAGTGAATGATCACAAGCATGGGTAGGAAGAGAATTACTATGAAAATAGTTTCTAAGTGGATCTTTTGCTCATAAGCGATAAGGATTCTGTATTCATATAGCTAATAATGTTTAGACTCATTATCTTAAAGAATTGTTTTCATAATGTTTTACAGTCAAGAGAAAGACTGATAAGGAGCCTGCGAGCCATGAATGCAGGCGATGCAGCTGATCAGGTAATTCGGCAAGTAGACAAAATGATTAAAAGTGCTGATCGCTTTACCCGTGATGCTCGAGTTAACAAGGCAAGTAGTGATTTACTGTTTTTTCCCTGCCAAGTAAGCTTCTGACACCTAGCACTAGTTTTCCCCGTTTATTTATTCAATATGGTTTTTATTTTTCAGGATGATCAACCATCAACTCAGTTGCCCGTTTCAGGGGAATCATCTAGGAAAAGACCCGTTCCTCATGATAATGAACAATTGACCAATGGTCATGAGGCGATTGCTAAGCGGATTCGTTCTGGTCCTGACTCTGACTTTACTTCACCTGCTCAAGTTAATGATTCTGGGAGGGATCATAGCTCCGTTAACGGAGTGTCACCTAATGTTCCTGTTTTGGAAAGTGAACTAACTGCCGTGGAGCAAATGATTGCCGTTATTGGTGCTTTGATTGCTGAAGGAGAAAGAGGCGCCAAATCTCTTGAAATACTTATATCACAGATTCATCCTGATCTATTGGCTGATATTGTCATAGCTAATATGAAGCACCTGCCTAAGGCACCCCCACCACTAGCAAGGCTTGAGAGTCCATCAATAACTCGGCCAGTAGGTTCCCTCGTCAGTCAATCGCAGGTTATAACAACATCTGCTTCAGTGAGTTCTGTCCAATCCTTGACTGTTTCTGCCCAAGCACAAGTCCCTTCAACTACAGCCATTTCTACTGCCACTACTTCATCACCATCCGACACATCTAATTTCAGTAACCTTCCTGCTGATTCTAAACGTGATCCACGCCGGGTAAAATCTGCTTGATTTTTGCAAGAATCGGTTCCAGTTGATATTTATATAATTGGTATCTTCCATTTAATATTTTTATATTTACTTATAAAAACACAAATTGAGTTTCATTGAACTTCAAATTTTTCAGGACCCTCGCCGCCTTGATCCGCGGCGTGGAGCGATAACTCCTGGAGGAGCAGCTGTCTCAGTTACAGACGATACTGCGGCCACACATTTAGAATCTGAGGATCCCGTGTCTTTTATTAAACCTGCTTCACATCATGTTGCAAGCACCGATGACGATACCCAATCAAATTTAACAATCAAAATAGAAAATGATGACATGATCTCCGAAGGCCCTCCAGTTCCAGGACCTGACCGGGTTAGTCCCAAAACAGAGGCTCTTGAAGGGCCTGGAGATCACCAGATTTTGGAAGCAAATGCTTCTATGGATCCCGCGGTCTATTCCACCGATTCAAAAGATGAGAATCTGAGTACAGCAAATCTTTTGGATGATATTGAAACAAATGGGATAGATTCATCATCTATTTTAGAGTTTGATCAGTTTTCTGTTGACGTACAAGTGTCACCCACATCAGAAGATACCTGTCTGGAGTTGCCACAGCTTCCACCTTACATCCAACTATCCCAAGAACAGGAAAGTAAGGTTAAACACATGGCTATTAGCCACATAATAGAGTCATACAATCATTTGCAAGGGGCAGATTTTCAACAGTTTTGCATGCCACTACTAGCTAGACTTGTAGCTCAGGTAAAAAAATTGTTTCGTCTTTTTATTGTTCCAAGAATTAATGATATTTGAGGATATTAATGTGCATTTTTCAATTTTATTTATATCTTTTACATATGTGGTTTATATGCTACCATATACAGTCAATTGCCTTAACCATAAGAAATCAAATGGTACAACTGAAAAACTCAGATTGTAAGATTTACAGGACAAATAAGATTTTGAAATTTCACTCAAAATCTGTTTCATCTTCTGAAGTACCAAAGTTAGTATGCGTTAAGAACTAGCTAATGATGATGCCGAGTCAAAGATAAGAATGTTAGTGTGATTAGGCGTCTTTTAAGGTAGGTGTTGTGTAATAAACCCTAAGGCTTTGTTTGCGAGTTTTGAGTGGAGGGGAAGGAAAGGCTTAGGAGGGGAAGGGAAGGGAAGGAAGGGAAGGGAGAAAGGAGGGAAAACCTTCCCCTTGTTTGGGAGTAAAAGAAACCAACAAGGAAAGGAAATGGAGGGCTTATGTGATAATTTTACTATTTTACCATTTTTTTCCTCTTAAAATCAATACATTGTGAAATACTTTGTAATTTATCTTGTAAGTTATAATTGAAATTTTGAATAATTATGATGACAAAATTG
>Ga0228711_1009282_pt1 | contig 13423 bp, 6 predicted proteins | sample MedpolnodulmetaG_2_FD_177996 | JGI IMG/M metagenome (GOLD analysis project Ga0228711, IMG submission 177996) | Root nodule microbial communities from Medicago polymorpha collected in Santa Monica, California, United States - brown nodules | ecosystem: Host-associated > Plants > Roots > Nodule...
ATTTTTCTTAGCTTTGAAGTTTCTACACTATATTTTTAGATTCTTATTGCGTTTCTTTCTTTAAAAAAAATAAAAAATCTTATTGTGTTATTTCATTTTTATTTTTGCCATGGCTTCATTATTCGAAGATAAGTGTGGCAATAATCGAAAACTGAAATTATTTTTTTTGAATAAGCAAAAATGATATATACTAATGGTGACAAGCAATCTCTTCAGCACAATGTGTACCAAAGAAACCACTAAAATTTACAATACCAACACCTGAATAAAGATACAAATTAACCGATGTCCAAACACAAAAGCAGACTCGACCACCACATAGTACCAAAAACAAAACAGACTTTCTTGGTTAAAAAACTGATATTATTGGCCATGAACATATTTAATTTAAGAATATTGAAATATGTTTTTGCGTTAATTTTTCGTTGCAATTTACTAATGATAACAAAAGCTATCCCGACTATTTATTTTTCACCTAATAATTCAAACTTAATTGCATAAATAAAAAGAGACGGACTTTACTTGTTACTATTGGTATAGATATGATTTAGTATCATTGCCATCAGACATCTAATCATTGAAATTTTTAGGAGAAGAATATGCTTGTTGGAAGACATTAATCAATCGACGGGAAATCGTGTGGTGATGTTGAAGTCGGTCTTGCAGTCATTACCAATTTATTTAAGGAAAATGTACATATATAAGCATTAGCTAGCATAGTGATACTCATAACGTAATAGATGTTCATTATCTGAACTTTCACTCGATACATGGTAAAGCAATCATTACAAAATAAAATTTGGAAGGATTCTTTTGATGATAAAACAAACACAAATGATCAATAGAAAGACAACATATATGAAATTTGACCAATACTACATTGTTTTGGGTTTATTTTGGTGAAGAGGTTTGTTTTGGCTTCAAACAAATGCATTCAAGTAGTTGTCGACCGTAGTGTATTTCACCTCAGGATAAATTTCAGAAGCTTCCACACCAAAAGAAGGTTCAATCTCAAAATTTGTACAATCTCCTTTTACTGACATTGAGTGACCTAATGCCAACATTAAGTTTGCAGGGAAAGGAGACTCTGCAGAGAAGAAAAAAAATTCATATAGCATAAGTATAACATATATGTCACACATTAAATTATTTGAGTGTATTGCTAGCATAAATATTTTCATCAAAAAAAGATTGTCCGTACTGACCTTGAATGCTCTTAAGAAGTTGATCCTCTGGAACATAAATTTTCTCAAGAGTGCTCTTAATTTTATTCTCCCACAATGAGACGAGCTCATTGAAAGACAAAACATTGGCAGGAGGCCTAAAGTACACAATTTTGTTCAAGGTTCTTGGATCGTCCACTGCTTTAATGGTATAAGTACCAATGTCTTCCTCCGTGACATAAACTCCTAAAACACGAATTTCAAACGTATAATTTTAACTTGTAGAAGAAAAAAAATGTTTTGAAAAGATTTTGTAAGATATTACCTTTGACATTTCCATCTCCAAGAATGACCACTTTATCGCGGGGAGGAGATGTGACATTTTGTTGTCCTAATGTAGGAAGGAAGTATCCAGCGAAGGCGTTAGAGGAAATATAAGTGTAAGGAATTCCTTCAGCTTCAATTGCCCTTCTGATTTTTGCTTTTTGCCCAAAAAAGCTAGCTACCGGCTCAACGGCATGGTGACGGTCAACGTCGATCCCGAATTCAGATGGGAGAAACCTCTGATAGCAAAAAATTATACCAATTTATATAGCTAATTCAAGTATATTGCTATTTTTATTCAGTGGAAAATAAGACAAATTTGTACCTTGATGTTTCCAGCTTCTTTTATTGCTGCTATAAGCTTCACTTGGTCATCTACCTGTGCCCCACCTAGTGTAGAAATAACTACATCAACTTGTTTAATTGCCTTAACAAGACTTTCATGATCACCTAGATCACCCTATAGAATCAAAATGAGAAATAGATATTAGAATATTTATTTCAACTTTGAAATAATTATGTAAATATGTATAGTGATTGAAAGATACATACATAAAGCAAAGTAACTCCAGAAGTTTTGAAGCTCTCAATAAGCTTTGATTTTTCAGGATGAGAAACTGTGCTCTCCCTAATCAAAGCAAACGTGGGGTGTCCTGCTTTTGCACTTGCTTCAATTATGAATTTTCCTATGTAACCTGTTCCTCCTAGGACTAGGATTTTGCTCTTCTCTGCCATGATCCTAATTAAAGAAAAAAAATTCCAAAATAGAAATTCAAAGTTGTGTGTTTGTTGTAATTAACTTAACTGTGGTTGTGACTGTGCAGATCAAAGGGATAGATTAAGCTATTTGTAGGACATAACCATTCCCTAATGGACATAAATGTCCTTAGTCAATGGTCATTAGTTCAATATTCTATGCTACAAATTTGTCTCTTTTACGAATCCATTGACTTTTATTAAGTTGATTGTAAGATTTTTAAGAAATATGTAAAAAACGATATATTTTCCGCATGTATTTCTTATACAATGTTTTTGACAGAAGGGTCACTGGTTTAGAGTTCTTAAAATGTTAACTTTTTTTTGGAAGAACTTGGGTGTTAAACTAGCACACACACTAAGGGCAGAGAAATGGAGTACAGCTGTTGAAATCAAAGAAAAAGTTTTGTGTGGTCCTAAGATTTGGACATAACATTTAAAAACATACTAAAAAAAATTGAAAAGGAAGGAGAGAAAATAATTAAATAATATATATTTTTAGATTGATTAAACCATACGTGATTTTATGTATATGTGATTATAACATTTATTTATTTGAGGTTGTGACCAATCAAACATTTCTCTAGAATAAGTGTCTCAACATATCAAATGTTCTTGCAACATTTTACCGACGAGGCTGCACTTATGAAACCTAAGAAGTGCTTTGTTATTCATGTCCCTTTCATTTACTCGTCTAGTCTTGCATATAAACAAAAATAGTAATGCACATGGCCGACATTTGGACTAGCTACATGTATTTTCTCTTACGTCCAATGGAGTATTAATTTTTTTTTGACAAGCTGGTCCAATGGAGTATTTCTATATTATTAATAAAAGAGAATCAAATGGCGATGCATTGAATTTGAAGAGCAGTATAATATATTTTATGACATCGTGCTCTTCGGTCGTGAAAATGGTCCATTGAAAATGATATAATTTTTCTATGGTTGATAGATGATCAATCTATCCATTCAAATAAAGTTAAATATTGAATGGCCGAATGTTTACATGTAGTTTTATCATAGCGGCACCACTAAACTGTTAGCACTAAAGTTTTTTTTCTTCTTTTTTTCTACTGTCACTGTAATCTTCTCTTCAAGATCTTCGAGAAATCCCTAAATAGTTAAGTCTGGTCAATAAATTATTATGAGTCAAATTCAAATTCTTTCAAAAAATTCGTCATTTAAAAAAGAACTCATTATCAATTTGAGCACACTATTGTTTGGTTAAATGGTTAAATAATGTGTATTTTTTGAATAACTAAATGGTATGTATTTTTATCCTAAAAAAATTACATGTTCTTAATTATCTGAGGAGATTAGTCTCCACAATTACATGTGGTGAATACTTTTAATTTACAAAAAAATTTATATGAATTTTTGTGTTTATAAGCTTAAATTCTGTCTTCAAATAATAGTGACCATCACATATTTTTTTAACATTGAAAATTATTTACTTTTAATGTCTTAGCTTCACGTCATAAAAAAAAATCACTTAGTTGTTCCATATAAATAGATTGTTCAATCTAAGTATGGTTGTTTTATGAAACAAACAACAAATATATTTTTTTTCTTTAAGGGGAAACAACAAATATATCTTAACATACATAAAATTTTAACATACATTTTTAATAATTTTAACACATAAGTTCTTTTTGAATCAAAAACATATCCAAACGATATTCTTGTCAAAAAAATTAAATAAATTTCCAACGATATTAACTATAGCGACAAAATTTATCGAGAATATTTCACGAGCGTTGTAAAAAAAAATCGCTTGCTAATACGAGTGTTGTGAACTTTTTTGAGAGGATGAGTGTTGTAAAATTTGATCACCTAAACTTGCATTTTGTTAATTTGAATTCTCTTATGTGTCATCCCCTGAATTTAAGTTACTTTCTTCAAATTCTAAATGATTCATGGCCGTTGTCATCACATGAAAAGACTACATAATATATGAAAGTTTATGAAGCCACGTACCATAATAAACATTTCAACTGTGCACGTGTTATTTTTCTTTTTTGTCTCTATTTATTACTAGTAGCTTTGTAGAGAAAAAGTTGATCACAAGAAGTTATATAGAAGAAAGAAATGTATACAAAACAATTTTCGTGAAAAATTTCGCGTTAATTATCCTCGCGATATATAGCATGGCTGATTTAAATTACATCATGTGTGTGAACTAAAAGCGAAAATACAATTTTGAGTTAAAAAATGCAAATGAATTAAAAAGGAATAAAAGGTTATTACAAAAATGTACACTTATTCATAATTTTTTTTTTTTGTGGTGTCCAGAATTCGAACCCCAGACCTTACATATATTATGCATTATACTTACCAAATGAGATAAAGATTTCTTACTGAAACACGAGATAATAAATTATCATTGATAAATATAAAAATTATATTTGTCGATGACAAACATTAATCGAAGATTTTATTTTATATTACCAATAAGAAATATTTGTCCATTGAATATAAAAAAAAAACCAGTTTTTTTTATATTAACAGGTGACGTATTGTCATACCTCAATTTTTGACCTAAGATGTCACCGATACGTGTCGTTTTGACTCTACATTCATACGCCGTTCGGCCCTAACCGATCTCTAATTTTCAGTGAAAAAATTCGGCAGAGAGGTATTTTAAAATACCTCATGTCGGTTCCGAGTCGGGCCCTCTTCTCTTAATTTTCATCTTTTAATTTTAGTTTCCATCTTTTATTTAAATTCTTTTAATTAATTGACTTTAAATTCATTCTTTTTTTAAATCTTTATCTTTTATTATTTGGAGTCTTTTCATTTTTATTTATTATTCTAATTTTAGCCCAACACAGGCTGTCAACAGGCTGTCATGCACCTCATCTCAATCCAAAGCCAATTTATTTTGCTCTTCTCCAACAAACCCTAATCCCAATTGTCACACTATAAATAAACCTGCCAAGACAAACAGAAAGGGACAAGAAGAACAAAAACGCACAAACAACCCACAATTTTTACACAGTCAGAAACCAACCGAAACTCATCTGCAAAAACAACCAGCAAAGGGGACTAAAATTCATAAACAATTTTCAAAAAAACAACAGAGGCCGAAATCCATTTGCAAAAAAAATCAAAACACAAATAGCACAAGTAACAAAACATAAAACCCACAAACTCAACCATTTTCAACACCGACGACAACCGCAAGAACTAGTCACATAAACCCAAATCAGAACCGTAAGACAACACGAATACGATTTGTTTCCAACAACAACAAACCGGCGCGGCTCAAACCGACACACCAACAGTCACGCCACAACGGAGGTCGGATCCTAAAGAACAAGGAGGTGTATTTCCGAATCTTAACCTCTAGATCTAAGGTCGTAGGCTAGTTTCTCTGGAATTTTGAGTTTGGAAACGGAATCAGGAGGTTAAAATACATAGGAAGAGTAAAAAAAATTAAAAAAAAAGAAAGAGATTTTTACTCCGACGCGGTGGCGCCGCCGCGATAACTCGCCGGCCACCGCGCCGGAATTTCCCAACCACCCATTCTCCAAATCGGAGAAGATGAAGATAGAGAGGAGAGAGAACAGAGCGTTTTTTGCTCTAAGGGAAGAGAAGAGAGAGAAAGAGTCTCTCAAAATGAAAGAAAATTAGGGTTACATCCTATTTATACACTCATCCAAACCGGTTCGGTTCTCCTTGAACCTAACCAGGGTTGAACCGACCCAGCCTATGCACAAGGCCCAACACGTTTTCTGCATCCATTCAGCCCAACTGCCCTTTTTTACTTACTGCATACCCCCCTGCTTACTGCCTGCACCCCGACATCCTTTTTTGTCACTCTCATGCATTTTTTTTAAAATTTCCCTTTGCATCTTATTTCTTCTTTATGTTATTAGTTATCAGCATCCACATATTTATTTTTTTTGTCTTATTATTTTTACCTTTACTTTTTCATTCGCTTTTATTTAGAATGTAATTAATTAGGCTTTAATCTAATTTATTTTATTGCAGGCCTTAGAATGTACAATAGGTTTTATGTAATAGCTTTAGGTGCATGTGTGCGTGTATGAGTGCATGTTTACCTTTTATGCTTTGTTAGTTTAGGTCAAAGGTCCTTGTGGTGGTCCAACGTCACCATAAGGAACCTACGCTTTATTTTCTTGCTCCGATAGTTAACTTTAGTTTAATTATTATTCAAAAAAACAAAAACATGCAAATAACAAAAATCACAAAAAATCATTTTCATAAACAAACCTTGATTCCCAAAATCAAGTGATCCTTTATTTTTATTCTTTCATAAATCAAAATTGCAATCAACTTTAATCGTACTTTAAATCATTTCCTTCAATATTAAAAAACACAAACCAATTCTCATTCGCCACTTGGCTTTTTTCACTTTAAAACCTTTTTTTCAAAACTAAAAAAACACACAACAAATCAAACGTTCATTTCTACCCCGAACTACGAGGTTTTGATCCTTCACGGGTACGTATGCAAAGGACACTCGTCCTTCCAAATCAATAAAACACGTAGATAAATAAGTCTTTTTTTTTTCCTTTACCACTTTAATTCCCTTTTTTAAAACAAGCGAGTTGATAGCACAAAACGTTAAATGAAATCAAGAGGTTCCCGTAGAGTACTACGCACATAAAGGGTGCTAACACCTTTCCTTTATGTAACTAACCCCCGAACCCTAAATCTTTTCCAAAGGGGTAGTTCGAACTTTTTTCCCCTTTTCTTTAAAAAATTAAATGTTCAGTCGTGAAATAAAATAGTGAGTCAAACGCTAATCAAATAGCCTTAATCTCCAAAAAATGACGTGACACGTATATTCATCATTTTTTTAATAATTTTATTAGTCTAAAGATATGTTCTAAAGATATTAGAGATAACTTCGTATTCTCTCACATTTAATAGGATAAGAAGAGACATTGTTTTATTTGTATGTGACTGCATGCATATATGAAGCTAGTGATCATCTCTTCAAATATATGAAGCTACAAGGATCATCTCTTTAAATAAAAGTAACTATTAAGGATTCAGTAACTCCAATGATATTAAATTAAAAAGAATCTTTAAATATGTTCACTAATATTTATTTTAACATATTGTACATTTAGAAAATAAAATAAAAGGAAATTGTAAAAGAGAAAGAATCGCATGAATTTAAGACAGTGAGACCAACTTTTATATACTTTGTTCACTCAAAAAAAACTTTTATATACTTTGTTTTCTATTTTAATCGTGGAACTTGTTAGTTGTTGAAGAGAGAGGAAGTCTTTATATAGTTACCGATAACTAATAAATACCAATTTTTTTCTTCCTCTAATAAGAGTCTTTAATAGGTTGAAGTCCTTGTTAAATAAAAGACTCACTATTGAAGATGATATGAGTGAATTTTCTCCTTCTACATTTCGGTGTGCGCATTGAGTAAAATTGTTACCAAATCAGGAGTTGAGTTTATGAGAACGATTGAGAGACTAAGGTTATCACAAGTGGAGAAAACTCAAGAAAAAACTGTTGAAATTTTCTTGTTGCTAATTGCAATAGCATAAGAGAATTTTCTCCTTCAACAATTTGTAATGTGTGCACGTTGAACATAGTGACATATAGTGCACATTGAATTTTCTCACTCAACATTTCGCAATGTGTGTAGTAAAGAATTTTCTCACTCAACAGTGACATATATTTCTCTGTTTTAACGTGTTTTGGCCTGTATTCCATATTTGAATAACGAAGAGTCCTACGGACTCATTTTAGTGGCCTTACAAGTTACAATTGTCATTGTCATGGCTTTGAATATCTACATTAGAAATAATTTATAGTGACATATATTTCTATGTTTTAACGTGTTTTGGCATGTATTCTATATTTGAATAACGAAGAGTCCTACGGACTAGCCTTAGTGGCCTTACAATCGTCATTGTTTTGACTTTGAATATCTACATAGAAATATTTTTTTAAACCTAAAGATAGAAGTATTTTTTTTATTAAACTTGGGTATTTATTGTTGTAAAAGTTTAATAATTTATATTTTTAATGTGATATTTATTTTCTATTTTCCATTTTAGATCTTTAACTTATGTTCTAAGAGCATGACTTAACATAACACATATAATAAAGCGATAGTCTAAAATTTTTTTACGCCGCAAGTACGTAGCTCTTAAACTCTTCAAGAAAGTCCTATATGAAATATATGTTATGAAACTATTGTTATATGAAAAAAAAGGTATTGGTGCACATGGTAAGAAGATGAATGTAAAAACATTTTTTTTGAAAATTATGTATTCAATGTTTTGAAAATTAAAAAATTTACTTTTTCAATATAAATTTTATGTTTTAATTCCTTTTTAGATCTTTAATTTGTTCCTTATGACATGAGTTAACATTACCCTTCTTATATACTTTTTGTAAGTTAACTTTTATTTTTAGGAAAGATATATCTATCCTAAAAATTAATTTTATAAAACAAGTTAATTATATTCTAATATAAAATAAAACAAATTCAGGCCACTCCTTATAAACACTTGTTTTATTTTTGTACACTTGTGCAGACTAAACACAAATTGAGGCCACACCTAATAAACACTTGTTTTATTCTTCTCTTTCTCATAAGATTTTTTTGTTTTTTTATACTTATTATGACATTGTGGTTGACCATTGTTACATGACATTGACACCCCAATGTCACCCAAATGATACCCGTTAAATGACATGAAACGTTCATATTAACGATACTTGATTTATTTAACCCTAGGATATGTTTGGGTGTTTGAGAGATCAAGAGATCGGAGCTTTGAGGAAAACAGATTATTTGAATGAAGAGTTTATATTTATTTTTAAAAATACGAACTTTCTATAATTTGAGAGAATTCACAAAATGTACTGGAGAAATGTTTTCGACGGTTTAGAAAAATTCTTTAAATCTCTTTCATGTTGTTTATATTCTCAAAATTTAAAATATATTAATCATAAACATTCTCTTATCATTGTTTAAAAAACCGCTCTCTCAAAAAAAGTGAAATGTCACTCTTTGTCACCTCTATTTCCATTCCCTCCAAACTTTCAAGCAGAATCATATATGTTTGGATAAAAGGTTTTGAAGGGAAGAAAATGGGAGGACTTACTTTTATTTTTTAAAATAAGGAGACTATAAAATATTTTATATAATGATTTAAGTGTGATTGAAGTATTTTTTATTTTTTTTAAGGAAAGTATGATTGAAGTATTATATATTAGATTGTTGGTCATGTTATTCTTTCAATTTTTTAAAATATCAAATATATATCAAATCATAGACTTATCTTTTTTTTTTTTTGATAAGGCAAGAGTCCAAAGACATAAAAAAGGAATAGAAAACAGTCCAAAATATGGAATGTCTTACATATTACAGTCTATGTCAGAGGTACTCATATATATTATTAAAAAAAGGAAAAAATAAGTACAAAAAAGAACTGGGAGGGACATAAACCTAACCCAGTCAATCCACACAAAGTGCATGTCAACCCAAACGGGTAATACGAAGAAATAAAAACAACACCGGTGGATGTCTAACAGGCGGTGTATGGACAAACTGTCAACACAGAATGAATCCAAGAACCAACAACTCCTTGCGACAGCAACAAGCCTAACGTCTCTTTCGAGCCAAACAGTCCAACATCAGGTAGACCGATGAGGATTTTGAAACCACATCCAAGTTGTATAGAGCCAAATTTCGTGAAGGTGAGAGATTTTATCGCCAACACGAATACAAAACCCCACGCCTACAACCCATTATGTTGCGACGGAAAGCTTCACGACCATTTCTAGCCAAATAATAGAAAGCAACTCAAAACCAATTGAAGCTAGATCGAGGGATGGTCATCAATGGATCTGAGCGCCACGAGCACCGCCAACACGGTAACTGTTGAAACAATTTTTTTTTATGAATGTTTTAATGATAACAAACATTGTGGAATAAACACTAAGTTTTATGAATGGTGATCTACTGATGTTTGCACTTGAGTCTTTTCACAGAAGTAGACAAGAAGTAATACCAAACGAGTAGCATCCCAAGTTCAAAAGAAGATATAACAATTGTTTGAATCAAAAGAGTGTTGAGTAAAGATTCAACAAGAAGATGAACTTTATGATTAATTGATTCATCATCATGACCACATGGTTTTGAACAAAGCCTTAAAGATTCGAGGAATAAAAGGTTGATATTTGAAAGTTACACAAGATCACTTTTAAAGTCATATGACAAAACACAAATTGAGTTGTGTTACATACCTTGACTATCTTCAAGATATGAAGATTCAAGAATGATCTTTAAATAGTTTCTAAAGAAGTTTAAGGAAAAGGCACAAAAGTTTCATTCAAGAGAATGATTGTTTGTACCTTCATGACCACATACATGTCTAAACTAAAATATCTCAAAGATACTTAATGGACAAGAAACATTGTGTGAAATCACCAAGAGGAATTATGAGATAAATTGCAGAATCAACAAAATAATTCAAGGTTAATTAACCGAGAATGTATCGTCATCTCATATAGAAGAGAACATTATCAACTCTGATGAAAGAACGTTCTCATGAAGAGGATGTCTCTTACACTCGAGATTATTCTCATCATTTGATTAAAAGGATTAGAATCAACTTTGAAAAGAAACCAATTCATGAATGAATTATTTATCAAGTCATTCATTAATGATATTGATTGGAAAAATATCAAAGAAGAAAATTCATGATCATATGCTTGAAGATTCTATCATAAAAGATTTAGGATGATCGAAGAATCTTCCATAATTTTTTTTAAGATATGATCTGGGAGAATAGAAATCAATCAAAGGAATTTTTACTTTGAGAAAGGTTTCTCATGTTCCTACAAAGAACATTCTGGTCATACAAAGTGAAGAGAACATCTTCACTTGATGTTTTTAAAGATAACACATATTTACATTTATTATCTTGTTATCTACTAATGTGTTTTGTGAGAAATGTTTCATGAAAATGATCTCAAGAATGTTCTTGACACAACACAAAGAAAGGGCATTCACGCAAAAGACAAGTCATAAAAAAGGAAATCATGGCATAAATTCAATATAAGAATTTGTCTTGGGCCTTAATGATTTTTTGATCCATTTGAAGCAAAGTCCATGAAAAGATAAAAAAATCTCATCAAAGGATCAAAGCACATGGGAGTTAAAGCATGACATCATTAAAGTGACATAAGCATAACATCATGATGTGACATCATCATGTCACTTCTCAAATGGTTGGTTGCTCACTTACAACTTGCATTACCATGTGAAGCTTCCTCCTTGTGCTAGCTGGATTTTCAAGATCAATTTGGACAAAGCAAGATCAATCTGGTAGTGCAAATTCTCATGGTTTCTCTCAAGCAAATGTTTTGGAGCCCAAATGAGTTTTGAATTAAAGCAAAACCATCTATTTTTTAAGAGTGGGCAGCAAGTATCCCACCTCTATAAATAAGGGAAGAACATTGAAGTCTAAAACCAAGAGTTTTGATTTACAAAAGCTTTCATTTCTCTTTCTCTCAAAGCTAAAGAAATCAATCTCTTCATAATCTTTTTTCGACAGCCACAAAGCAAACTCCATAATCTTTCACTATATTTATCATCTTTATCTCATTTATTTGAGAACATCTTTTTGAGTTTGTGTTTGTAAATGGATATTTTGTTTGAGACATAAAGATCCAAACATCATCCTACAATATTTTGTTTGGGACATAAAGATCCAAACATCATCCTACAAAGTGTAAACTAGATCTCAAGTCTATTGGGCTTAATAGTTAGAGATAGGAAAGTTCCAACCTTTCTTGTGTGATCAAGAATTGTAGAAGCCTGCTGAGGTTGATAATACAGGGGTTACAGACTGATCTGGTGTGATCAAGACCTTATAGTGTTGGTTAGAAGTTTCTACCAATTGTATACTATAGTGGATAATCTCACACGAAGTGTGGGGACTAAAAGTAGCCGGGTTTGGTGAACTAAGATAACTCTCATGTGTTATTCCCCCCTCTCTCTCTCTCTCTCTCTCTCTCTCTCTCTCTCTCTCTCTATATATATATATATATATATATATATATCTTTTATTTTTACACGATATGCACACACTATCACAAGCATTAATATTTATTTATCTCCAGAATGTTTTGGTCCTAATTTATCACAACCATATTAATCCAGAGTTCTCTGGTCCTAGTTTAATCTTTACTTTATTATACACACACTATCACACTCATATTAATATTTATTAATCTCCAGAATATTCTGATCCTAATTAATCACAACCAAATTAATCCAGAGTTCTCTGGTCCTTAATTAACCATAATATTATTTTATCATTCAGTTTAAATAATTAATCTTATAATTGTTATCCAGAACATTCTGGTCCTAATATAACTTTTTAATATTTATATTCTTCCAGAGTTCTCTGGTCCTTGGTAATTATTAATATTGTTTTATTATTTCAATCTCTTTATTAATTATATAATTATTATCCAGAACATTATAGTCCTTGATAAAACAATTGTTTAAATATCTAAATATTTTATAATCTTCTTTTATCTAACATATACCAAGAATTAACACCCGCACCCAATTCAAACCCCCCTTTCTTGTGACTATTTCTTCCACTTCAGTAACACCCGCACCCACCATTCGCAGCAACAACGGACAACAAGTGCATGACCATTTCTAGCCTAGAAGCCCTGTTACGAAGCATGTCTATGATCTTGGAGGAGCAATACAACGCTGAGCGTGCCAAACCACCGAAACACACAAGTGGTACGATCAACACACGACATCGACCCACCACCGCGACGGAGCCAACACACGGCATCGTTAAAAAAAGAAATGAGGAAATTAAAATAGACAAAATTATAGCCCTCAATTTGAATGAAGAGTTTATTTTTCTTCATGATTCAAAATCTCATAATATCGAAGAACTAAAAAAATGAATTGCGAAGAATTTTGGAGAGTTTATATAAATTCTTCAAATTTTTATGATGTTGTTGGACCGCTGATCAAATCAGGACCGTATAATGAAGGTCAAGTCATGTGTCTTTTTTTTTTTTTTAATATTTATCAATAACAAATATTTATCCTTTGTTTTTGATATATTAATTTATCGATGACAAATGTTGTCCTGTGTTTTTTGTTATATTCATCAATGATAAATATTTGTCATG
>Ga0228711_1009283_pt1 | contig 13422 bp, 10 predicted proteins | sample MedpolnodulmetaG_2_FD_177996 | JGI IMG/M metagenome (GOLD analysis project Ga0228711, IMG submission 177996) | Root nodule microbial communities from Medicago polymorpha collected in Santa Monica, California, United States - brown nodules | ecosystem: Host-associated > Plants > Roots > Nodule...
CCCCCCCCCGATTTGAGCCAGCCTGTTCTGCCACTCACACCGGTAAGTTATAAATATTTTGGTTTTAATCTCAAATGTCGTTTTCAGTTATAAAAAACAGAGGATGATGTGACGACGTGTGACGTGATAGGCGAGGCTGATGTGTTAATCCTAATGTTGAATCCCTCTTCAATCCGATCTCCCTCTGTTTTATGAATTTTTCTGCAAAGTTTTATTCAAAAATATGAATTCTATATATGAGTTTACTTTAAAAGAGGGACCAAAAATGAAAATGCAAAAATTTTTAGGGATAAAAGTTGAAGGAAAATTTTAGAGGGACTAAAACGAAAAGTTGGTATATTTATAGGGACCAAACATATTTAACCCTAAATTTTATATGATATTATCCGTTTGACATGTTTCAGCTACAATTAACTGTCGCTAACACTTATAAGATCGGTTTAATCATTTTTTAAGTTGAACCAATCTTATAAGTGTCAGACGACAGTCAACGGCGGGCGATGTTTTAACAAACAATTTTAATAATCAAAACAATAAGCCCATTACAGAAATAAACCAGCCCAATTCCGAGAGAAAAAAAAACCCTAAAACTCACGTGCAATGTGTTCGCTCTCATTCTCAATTTTGCAGCCACCACACCATTTCTATCCCTTCGTTTGTTCCACTCCTCCTTGTTACCCAAAATTACTTCCATCGCCGATATCACAGATAGAATTTTCATCCATGGCAAATATTCCCGATCCAGATATCGACGACGATTTTCGTGACCTATACAAAGAGTACACTGGTCCTGCAGGATCTGGATCTGTTCAAGAGAGAGCAAAATCAAACAAAAGGTCAAATGCAGGCTCTGATGAAGAAGATGAAGTTCGTGATCCTAATGCTATTCCAACTGGTTTCATCAGTCGTGATGCTAAGGTTTGGGAAGCTAAATCCAAAGCTACTGAGAGAAATTGGAAGAAAAGAAAAGAAGAAGAAATGATTTGTAAACTATGTGGTGAATCTGGCCATTTCACTCAGGTATTGCGAATTCTGTCACTTGTAATATACTGTTTTGTTGTTGTTATTAGGCTCTGTTTGGATTAACACGTTAATCAAGCACTTTTAGTACAAGTAAGTGTTATTATTTTACTTACGTATCACTGGTTTTGTATTCTGAATGTAAATTTTAATATAATTAGGGCATTTTTGAATATTGACTTGGGGCATGTTTGATTTGGCTTATTTGAGTTTATCCAATAGCATAAGTTTTGTGAGACTGTTTGGGAAAACTTATGAAAACAACTTATGACATTGTTCACAAGCTGTTTTCAGCTTATTTTCATAATGTCTACAAGATATCTTATGAAAACAGCCTATAAGCTTATAGAAAACAAGTTAACTTTATTTTATCTTTTGCTGTAGAAATAGCTTATACATAAGCACTTATCACTTATGCTATAATCTTTTATTTGAGTTCATCTATTCTCACATGCACTCGTCACACCTTTTGGGAGAGCTTATGGAAATAGCTTATGACCTGTCCATAAATTTTTCAGTATACCTTACTAAAATAGCTTATAACTTATGTAAAATCGATATAATTTTGTTTTATCTTTTGTTATAAAATATAGCTTATAAATAAGCACTTATATGATAAGCATGTTTAATTTAATTGTTTATCCAAATAAGGCCTTAGCTGATTAATAATATTCTGTCATCGCCATCTTAGTTGAGTGATATTATATTTGAAAATTTAGGGCTGTCCATATGCCCTTCGAGCATGATAAGTGCACCTAACTAAGTTATTTATCCCATCAGGGCACCTGCAATATTAGGGTATGTTTGTATATTGACTTATTATTTGAGTTTATCTATTGTCATAAGCGCTTGTGATATCTTGTGGGATAGATTACGGGAATAGCTTATGACAGGTCCATAAGTTGCTTTCAACTTATTTTCATAATCTTTTCAGTATAACTAAAAAACGGTATATTACTATTTTATCTCTTGTTATAAAAAAAACTTATGCATTGGCATTTAAGCACTTATAACAACTATAAATTAAATTGTTTATCCGAAAAAGGCCTTAGTTGATTAATGATATTTTGTCTTCACCATTTTAGTTGAATGATATTATTGTACTTACAATTTAGGGTTGTCCATCCACTCTTGGAGCAAACAACAAGTCTCAAGAATTATTTCAAAGGATACCTGCAAGAGACCGAAATGTAAGAGCACTTTTCACCGAGAAAGTTATAAGTAAGATTGAAAGGGACATTGGCTGCAAAATTAAGATGGACGAGAAATTCATTATTGTTAGTGGTAAGGATAGGTTAGTTATGGCTAAAGGTGTTGATGCTGTGCATAAGATTAGAGAGGAAGGTGAACAAAAGGGATCTTCCAGTTCTCAGATTAACCGATCAAGGTCACCACCACCTCCCCGATCAAGGTCACCACCACCTCTGAGAAGTCCTGTTAATTCCCGGTTTCAGCGCTCTGAGCCTCAGAGATCTCATTCTGCACCACGGAATACACCTCAATTTCCTCAAAGGTTTGGCAGGCAAGAGAGAGCTGTCGATGACCGTGTTCGCGAGGACACTCAAAAGTTTGCAAGAGATTCTCAACAAGGTAGGGACAGCTTAGGATATCTTTACGCCATCGTTAGAAAGCTGGTAATTTCATGATTGTAGCTTGTTAGGTTTTTTTGGGTGAAATTTGTGCTCAGAGTGACTGCATTTTAATGTTGTTGCTCTTACTTGTCATTTACTTGCAGCAAGAGGTAAGTTCTTAGCCTTCAACAATTATCTCCGTCCTGAAGAGTATTTACTGAAAGGATTGGCTCCAATGGTTTCAGTATGCGAATATAAAGATACTTTTTGAATTAAAGCTACGTTAGTATCTTGAATCACGTGCAATTTGTTGAATTAAAGAAAATCATCTATGTTGGCATCCTGATTCAAGTGCTTTAACATACTCTTCATTTCGTGAAGCTTATGGGAATAGTGCATCTAGAGGCCGTTCAAGCCAGTCAAGATCTCCAAGACAAGCCTCACATACAGGGAACTCTTATAATTCATTTGATGGACAAAGTCATAACATGGGTACTTACAGGAATGACGGGTGGGATTCTCATAGGAGAGAATCTGGCATCCAACCTGGCCAACAATTTGATCACAATGCCCCACCTCATACTCTAGAAGAATTAGAGTTAGAGTATAAAAAGGAGGCAATGGAGCTAATGAAAATTCGTGACAGAGAAGAAGATGAAGAAAATCTAAAACATCGCGAGGTGTGTTCATTGGAAAATAATATGCTTTTGCACACGTCTAGTCCTAAACAACAATCATTTGTTCTTGCACATTGCATCTCACTGAATATCTTTCAAATACTAAAATCTGTCTTTTTAGGCATTAAGTCAAGGAACTGCAAAAGTAGATTTAAAATCCCTATGCTGATTTTCTTTTTTTAGTTATGGCAGTAGACAAGTTTTAACGAAGGGCTCCTAGTTATAATTACTCAAAACTTTGTCCTCTGTTTTCTTCTGACTTAGCTTGCATCACAACTTTTTATGATCTTTACTGAGCTTGAAAGTTAGAAGTAAAATTAGAAGATTTGCTATTTCTCACATGAATTAATTTTGAATCACAAGAGCATTTCACTGTTGCAAATTCTAATATTGTTTATTTGTTTATTGCTTGAAGGCTATTCGAGATTTGAGAGAGAAATATATGAATAAAGTTGCTCTGATGAGTTCCACACACGCAAAACAATGGGATGATTTTTTTCAGCTTGATGCCCAGAGGCGTCAACAACAAGCAATCCAACAAATGTCTCCTGGATACCGGGGCTATAAACAGCAAAATTTTGCCGACTATGATAGGTCTCCTGTCAATCCTCCCTATGGTGGAAACAATTTACCTTTGGAGTCAAGGAATAGGTTCTCAAACAGTATGGAGCCTTATCCTACAAGGCCTCATGGTAATTTTGGTGAATTTCAGAGGCGTGGAGATTTTGCAAAAGCGTACAACCGATATTAAAATTCTTTTTATCAAGTGGTGAGTTTTTCTAATGACCTAGTCTTCCAAATCTACTAATTTTTATTTTATTAAAATTTTGTTCAAGTCTTTTGGTTCCTCTTAACTGTAAATATGGGGAACTCCTTGTCTCATTTTAGTAAAACATCAATCATCAGATAACCCGCCTTGCCTCAAGGCCGGTTTGTTATTCCGTATTATTCATTTAGTAGCCGATACTGGTCGTCAAGCCGCATTCTGTGATATTGTTGATGTTGTCACGTAGAAAGGTTTAATGCTGCTAAAGCTCTTGTACTATAGATGACCAACAGGGACATTGTAGTTTGTTATTGTAGACACTGCAAATATCGTACGTCTTTTTCAGCCATAGCTTTAATTCTGCTCGATAAAATTTTCAGGGTCCAGATTGATCGAGTAGGTGTTAAATGAACAAGAGCCCATAAGGTAGGTAAGTATGTTGATTAATCTTAGGATTGGGAAGGGACATGCATTCTGGTTGATGTATCCAGTTTCTTGTTTAATATGGTTGCTCAGACTTATTAGAACTTTGCTGTAAGATGTGATGCATTGTTTACCATCCATCACTGGTGACTTGTTCAATGCTATATGTGGAGATCCTATGAATGACTGGTTGATTTTAGTAGAATGAATTTTATGCTTTGTTACAATCAATCCAGGTGTTTGAGGTACCCCATGTGCGTTCTTGTGGATTTTTTATGCATAGGAGAAATGCCAGTAACATTTCTGTCTACGCAATTGTTATTATTGAGTGATTTTTATGTTGATCTTGCTAATTACCCCCTAGTCACTCCTCAATTCAATGAGTCAGATGCATAATAGCGTGCTGGCTATAGCCCCGGGCGCCCCCGAGGGATTCTTATTAGTTAGTAAGTTATTACCGTTCCATGCTATATCAACATCTTTAGGTGATTGACATAAAAAAAGGTTTTAACAAGCTTTTCTCGATCACGAACACAATTTATCTTTCTTTAACAAGTCTTTTTCGGTCATGAACATAATTGTTACCAATTAAGGAAAAGGGTCTTTATTGAAGTTACCAATTAAAGAAAGTGGTCTTTTAATGAATAATGATAATGTTATTTAGAGAAGCTAGAAAAGTCGCTCCAATTAAATTATGACCTGTGAATAACGGTATTTTCATAGTTGAATGTAATATACTCCTCCAAAAAAAAAAAGTTACTGTAATCCCTCATTCTCATTCTCAAATTATAATTTGTTTTGGTTATTTCATCAACTATGTAATTAATTTTGTACTGGAAAGAGAATATATGAGTTGTTATCCTTCATTAATTGTATTTGAAAGATAAATTAGATAATTGAAAGAATTGTTAAGGGTGTACCATGAAAACTAACATAATATTTCATTGATTTTGTAAAATGACTTATAATTTATGACAAATTTTTTCTCCTTCTCAAAACAACTTATAATTTGTGATGGAAAGAGAATACAACAACAATTGGTCGAGTAGTGAAAAGATTAATCTAACACAGTCATTAACTACGCCTTGAATACTCGCTCAAGAGATATGACATTATTTTCAATGTCCAACAACTCCTCAAATATGATTGTATCGGATTGGAGGAGTTATTTTGTTCACTTAATATAAAAAGAGCCAAGCACCAACCACAACAACAACCACATAAGTTGGAGCTAGTGAATGAGAAAAACAAGTATGAAACTCTTCTAATATTGAACAATCTCATTAGGCATGAAATCTCAAATTTTATGCTTATCTCCCATCGATCTTTGATACACTTCATCTACTTCAACCTGTTTGAAATATATTAACAATTTGTCAGAAATTGAAACATGTAGTAGTACATAAAGAGGACCCAAAAAAGAGTAAAGGAAAAAGTGAGAAAAGGATATCAGATTACCTGATAATACTTGAGCATATTATTTCTTCTCTTTTTCAATGTTGCAGTCACCAAGTCTCTTTCCATGTCAAATGGATGTGGATCTAATATGACACCTTTTATTTGTTCAAAGCCCTTAAGCTGGTTCGTTGAAAAAAACAATAAAAAAGAAAAAATTATTGAAGCACCTTATTAACGGCGTGTTTCAATTGATTTATTTGAGCTTATCTATACCATAAACATATGCTAGAGCTTACTGAAACAACTTATGACAGACTCATAAGTTATTTTCAACTTATTTCATTAAGTCCTCATCGGTAGCTTTATAACTTATGAAAAAATTGATTTTATTTTATCTTTTGTTATATATATAAATAGTAAGTGCTTGAAGAAAATAACACAAGAAATATACAATTGGTTCATTTATTTGAAGTATTTCAGGATCCTTATATTTACCTTGTTTCTCTCGGCAGTCAACTTCAATTCAGATAACACATATTTCTTGAATTGGTCAAGAGAGCAAAGTTCAGAGAAAGAACCCACGAAACCATTTGTGTATGCCCATTTCTTGGTGATTTCTTCATTTGGAACAACTACTGCAACTAGCACAGACTTGAAGCTATTCCCATAAACCCAAACCTTACACAAAAACACAACAATAGTCACATACCTATCAAGAATCTAAATATTTAAAAAAAGAAAAGAAGTACATGTAGTTTAAAACTGCAGTCTGTAACTACAATTATGGACACAATATGAATGATTTTGAAGCCTACGGAGTATCAGAACGACAATTTTGATCGCATCCGCTGCATTTTTCAACAGTATATAGGGTCGTAGTCGTAGCATAACCACAACTGCACTTTAAAACCATATGAACAACACTGAATTTTATGCTTACATCTTCTACTATTGGTGTGATTCCATAAACATTTTCCAAATACTCAAGTGCAATATACTCTCCTTGGGAAAGTTTTATGAGATTCTTTTTCCTATCAATAATCTTAACAACACCATTAGGTTGCATTTCTCCTATGTCTCCTGAAGATGCAAAACAATGTCACAATCAAATTATATCATCCGATAAAATCTTGAAAACGAAAGTTTGAGGTTGGAAGATTAAATTTCAATTCAACCTGTGTGAAACCATCCATCTACTATGGATTCCTTTGTTAACTCAGGGTTTTTGTGGTAGCCAGAGAAAACTGATTTCCCTCTAAGACATATCTCACCACATGAAGGATTTCCAAGAGGATTGTAACCCATCTCTGGAACTTCTTCTAGTTGTATTTCGTTGTATATAGATACAGGACCAACGGTACCAAGCATGCACATTTCATCAGGAAATGCAAGAGTAGTTGACCCACAAGTTTCAGTCAAACCTAGATAAACCATATATAGTGTAAGTTCTCCATTTCGTTGCATTTATAGACACAAACACAAGTACTGGAACACAACATTGACATATAGACCGTGTTAATAATTTTAAAATATAGAACTAATTAAATGTAAATGTAATCACTTGTGTCAGACACCAAATATATCTTTATTTTGAAGTATTCGTACTACATAACAATGCATGTTTACTGTCCTCAGTCCTATGCTCGCAAGAGTATTGTTTTATCTTACTTATAAGTCAAGATTTTTAAATTGTGGTTGTGCTTGCTAACAACGGAGGTCACAATCCTTGATATCATAGAGAATGATGAAGCTGATGTAGCTTCAATTGCAGTCGCAGAGACATAAAAAAACCATGATGTATTGTAATAATAGATTTCCTTACCATAGCCTTGACATACAAAAGCACCAGAAGTAACACGCAAAAATTCTTCAATCTCTGAACTCAACGGTGCACCTCCGGTTATTATTAGTCGAACACGCCCTCCTAACCGAGCTTTGACCTAACTCGCCAATGAAAGAAATTTGAGATGGGTGAAATTTTAGGGAAGGTTAATCCATAGGTAAAAGAAGTCAAGTTTTTTTTATGTTCTTTTACAAAGAGGAATTGCAGTAATTGAGAATTTAGCCTTTTGTACAAATAGCCAGGATCCACCGTAGTTTTGAAACTCATGTAGTAAAGAGGAGAAAAAACCTTTCTAAATGCTAATAGATCAGCAAATGGTGATGCATTGCAATGTTTGTATCCTTTCTTCATCCAACCAAGTTTACTGCATAAAAATATAGGTATGCAATGGAAATATTACATTAGACCAAAATTCATATAATTGTCGCGGTTGTCGCATATTTAAGTTCACTATTCATATAATTGTCGCAGTTGTCGCATATTTAAGTTCACTTTCACCAAAATCTGGTAAAAGTTGTACAAGTATAGAATATCAACTTACCGTTTGTAGAGCAAGCCAAAAACTGTTCTTCTAACTGGATTGAGCTCTTCCACTGCTTTCTTGATACCTGAAACATATAATCTTGAATGAGCTATGTACTAAATTGTAATAAAATAAATAATTTTTGTGCTGATTTGTGAACTTGCCTTCATAGACCTTTTCAAAGACTCTAGGGACCCCAGCAAACAGTGTTGGTTTCAATTCCATTAAATCATCCCTCAATGCAGTTAGATCCTTCATTCACAAGCAACTCAATGTAAAAGTAAACAAAATATATTGATGGACATTTTCTTTGTGACCTTTTTGTCAAGAAAATTCAAATGAATAAAAATATTTCTGCATGAACATACCCCATGGTAGTAGCCAACAGATGCACCCTTACGAAAAAAATACTCCTCAATTGTGCGATCAAGGATATGAGCCAAAGGAAGGAAAGATAAATACACATCTTCAACAGTCATCTATGCAAGATTAGATATATTGTTAGAAAAAAAAATACAGAATTGAAAGAATCAGTATCTAATATTATATCTAGTACATCACTTTGGTTTTATAAATTTTTGTTGTGTCACACTACAATTTAAGCAAAGTAAAAATGTTATTTACCTTGTCTTCAAATTGTTCCATGAAAATATCCATTCCTCTCACAAAATAAGTAATGTTTTCATGAGTCAAAACAACACCTTTAGGGTCTCCACTTGTTCCACTAGTATACATTATTGTACATATATCATGAGCTTGTGGTGGTGAAATGGTTGATGGAGTTTTTTTTCCCTACAAGGTAGTAGTAAGATGATTTTTTGACTTATATATTATCAATTATATAAACAAATTAAATTCCTTAAACACTAACCATTTGTAAGAACTCTTCCCAAGAATATGGCTTAACCCCAATGCTGGTTGCTTTATCTTTCTCTTCATTTGTTAATGTTGTGAAACAAACTATGGCTGTATCCACACAAAGAAAATAAAGTTAAATTAAATGTCTTTATTAAGCTATTGCATATAGAAACATTGAAGTGTCTAATTAGTCACAAATTTACCTTTCAATCTTGAAGCTGATTTACAATCAGGACTCAAAAGCTGAAATACAGTGAATGTATTATTATGTTACACAATTGGAATCTCTTTTTTTTTTATTTATTTGAAGCTGAAGATGATTATTCAATGTAAGTGATTCTTACTTGCATAACCTTCTTATCTTGGACAAACACAAAATCTACTTCTGCATGATCTATGATAAAATTTACAGCACCGGGCCCTGTATTTGATGTTTACATTGCATCAAATCAATCAATAATTATATGTAAAATTATTTAGCTGATAAATAAGTAATTAAAAATGCAGTTAAAAGAATATCATGGAGAAAAACTCGAGTTCTACATTGAAAAAAAGTTATGACTTGAAAAAGTTTATAAAGGTTAAATTTGTTACTTTAGAAGCTAATTCGTAAGAATAAATTAGGTTCAATATAAAAACATGATGATGTTTAAATAGGAATTTATTTATTCATAAAAACAGATAAAGTCTAAAATGATTGAGAATATTTTGTTTTTCTTTTCAATAAAAATGAATTAGTGACGTTTCATATTAATTATTTTAGATGACATAAGTAATCAGAGAAATTGGAATCGATGCTAGTAAGAAAATAAAAATAAAGAAAAATTTAAGGTTTAATTATGGTGTCTATATTATCACTCATTTATGAAATTGATTCCTCCAACATATTTTTGTACTTAAAATGGTTGAAACTGAAGTTTTTAAAGTTTTCTTGTAACATCATGAATATTAAATTGTTCACATTATTACATCTTATGTCACGTCATATAAAATATCAAATCATGAATTTTAACTAAAAAAATATTATAAAAACATGAAAAAATGACTAATTCTTTTTTTTAGCAAAAGATTACGTGAAAATATAAGGTACTAAAATTGTGTTATTCCAAAATATAAAGAGTGACCCCAGATAGGATCATTTTTAGGGGTAGCTCCTAATTGCACAAAACAGAGAAAACAGGGGAGGATGAAGTAAATGTATGGACAATTTTTTTATTTTAATTTTATTACCAAGGGTATCGTAGAGAGGCACACAAACCAAGCTATGGGCGCAACAAGCCTACATCAACATAAACAACAAGTTTATGAATTATAATAGAACACGATCATAGAAGGAAGGAACAAATAATTGTGAGAACGTTATATAAAAATGGGAACCTCCATTGCCACAATCCATTGAGGACAATTTGATCCATAAACTCCAATTCGTAAGCCCTATAATTGAAATTACACAATAGACATTAAGAACACACCTTTTAACAAAAAAAAAAGAAAGAAAAAGAGAAGTCCTTTTACATTTGCAAACACTTACATGTTGAGCACCAGATGCACGTAGAGCTGAACCTATATGCATGACTTCATCATAAACTTGCTTATATGTCTTCCACACATATGATCCAAACTATATAATAAAATAAAATAAAATAAAAATAAGTAAATTTCCTTGTCATATAATCTACATGACATAAGCACAAAATAAAATGGACTGTCATAAAAATACCTTCCCATCAACAAATTCACGCCATCCCAACATACGGTTTTGAGGATACTTTTTGGCTGTCACACTACAATCATCAAAGAAAGGGTCAATTTAAGTCTTTTTTTTTTTTTTTCCGTGGCCGAAGTTTGAACTCTGTACCTTACATATATTATGCATTGTTTCTATCAACTGAGTTAAACTCACGAGGGCAATTTAAGTCTTCTAGTCCAACTAATTCATTATGAGGGCAATTTAAGTCTTTTTTTTATTTTCTAGGAAGCTCATTAGGAAAGTTAATTATCATTACTCTTTGATCAATCATCGAACTTCCATTTATTTTATATTGGAGTAGTATATTTTAGGCATAGTTTTAAATTATGTCCGCGACGGATTTTAAAGGTGTTGGTGACAGCATGACAAACACAACTGCACAATTAAAAACCAACTTTTTACATATAGTTAAATTCATTATATTAGAATTTGTATGATTGCATTATAGTCTAAAAATTTGCATGAAAATATTATATACCTGAAAATATCCCAAGCTGTAGTTAAATCAGGATCAGATGGTGGAAATTGATCTTTAGCTAGAAGGTTACGATATACTGGACCTACAGATAGCTTTCCATTTGTACCTTCTCTTCCTTCTTCTACTTTAGCTGCAAAACTCTTCATTCTTCTTCTACCTTAGCCGGAAAACTTCTAGCAACCAAAGCAAATAATAGTATATTTTATATGGAAAAAATAACTACTGGTATATATAAACCGGGTTCCAAACCAAGTGGAAGATGCACCTTATATTATATATAAAGGAAGTACATGTTTTGGCAAAATATTCTTAATTGGAATTTGAGACTTTTAATAATCGAATTTGTATTTTTGTTGAACCACATATGTAATATTGTGTTTTTTGTGAAGACTAACTTGAACTATTATTCAAATTAATAATGTTGAATGACTCTAAAAAATATAGCACAAGTTTACCTTTACCTAGTCCTGTTGAAAGCAAGCTCGTAACAGGGTGCATTAGTGAGATATACTGTATGCTATAGGAATGAAGACCTATGAACATGATGGAGAGTTATATATAGTAGTCCTAGTAAAATAATTTGAACTATAAATTGGAGGTAGTTGAAACATAATTGGTACTACTACCTCATGCACAATTAATTAATTCCATTTATTACATTCATGTGTTGATATACCACCTCCTTGTCACAAGTTTCGCAATTAAATCCATTCATGAGATATAGTACTAGCTTATCTAAGAAAAGTTTCAATGTTGGAGATGCTCTTATGGTGAAAACTAATTATGGCATTTATAACTGTAGCTTGGACAAAAATACATTATTTTTATTTTATTAATGAAGCTTATTGTGAAATGTTTTCATTTAATTTTTGGTTTAATTGCATTTGCGGTCCCCCTAGTTTTCCAATTGTGTGTAATTTTAGTCTCTTAGGTTATTACCCCATTTTTAATTTCATAGCCCCACATATAATTTTGACTAAATGTTGATTAAGAGGTGTTGACGTATCATTTTTAATTGAGGTGTCTTCCATTGGGCAAGTAGATTCTTGTGGATATTTAAAAGAGAAAAAAATGAATTCCCTCAAAAAAACAAAAAAGAGAAAAAATGGATGTAGAAAAATTGTTACGTGACTTGCAGCAATTCATTATGTCCATAGACCATAGTGCAACGACATTCTCCCTCTTCGACAACGCCCAATTAACAAGTCTAAGCAATATCAACTTACAATCCCTATCAACTAATTAACAATGATTAAATAACTCAACCTTCACCAGCCACCTGCATTTTTGCATATCATACCAACTATTTGTTGTTTTTATATGATTTACAGGTATATTGGAAAGAAATTGATAAAGTAACTGTTTATTATGATAGTAAGCATAAGTTGATCAAAATATTGCACTGATCCTTAAATTCTTCATTTATTTACCTTAAAATTGAAAATTTAAGTTTGTATTTAGTATCAACTTATGTTTACCAAAATCATAATAATTCATCGTGGTTTTGCAAAACATGCTAATCCTAACTAGAAGCATTAAGTGTCGCCCGTGGATTTGCAAGTTGCAACAGCTTGATGGAAATCATGGAATTTTGACTTCAAGTTTTAAAGAAAGAGAGTAAAAATATCGTACGAAAAAAAGTAAAATCAAAATTTTCCATTTTGTTGTAGTGTCACTATCATGAAACCAGACCCCGTCATCTTAAACCAAAAATGGATTCCTACCCACGAAATTGAACAAACACTTACCAAGTCAGAAACCAACCCATCATTACAACTTCTTCTTGAGTGGCGCCGGTTTAAATGCTTCTATTTCTGGGCTATACCAATTTCACTTTCATCTTTATTTGAAAAATATTGAGATAAAAAGTTTCGTATTTTTAAGATTAAAAAAAATGCTTTTATTTAAGTTTAAACTAGTGTATGAATCAATGCAACAATAAAAAATATAATTTTTTTAAAGGACTAAAAAAAATTATTATTAAATAAAGTCTAATATAAATCACTGTTAGTTGAAAAATATCGTAGCAATGATTTTGGTGAATAAAATCGTAACTAATCCCATTGCTGCTGGTTTCTAACGAAACAACTTTGATCAATAGTTCCCCTCAAAAAA
>Ga0228711_1009285_pt1 | contig 13419 bp, 13 predicted proteins | sample MedpolnodulmetaG_2_FD_177996 | JGI IMG/M metagenome (GOLD analysis project Ga0228711, IMG submission 177996) | Root nodule microbial communities from Medicago polymorpha collected in Santa Monica, California, United States - brown nodules | ecosystem: Host-associated > Plants > Roots > Nodule...
TCAAGAAAGGGGAATGATTTTTTTTTTTCTTAATTGTTTTTTATCTCCGTTGTGCACAATTCTTAAACCTAAAACACCAATATTTGTTTCTTAACTCATTCACAAAGAACTTTGGTAAAAAAAAAAACTCATTCACAAAGAACTGTGAAAAACATTTGTGGTTTATGTAAATACTGATTCGTGAAATGTCAGAAGATTGTTATGTGCCACCTGAATTGCTCATCATCTTAAATAAATCGATTAGAAGATAGCTTTTTATGCAAAATAAAATAAAATAAACTGATCAGATCGTATCTTTTGATAGATTTTGTGCGACGTTCCTGTAATCGAAAGGGCATTTTGAGCAAATCCAAGGTTGATGATCATAAATTTAACCTAGCTCTTTTTTTTTGTTCTAGTCCACAAGCCATTCCCCAACTCTAAAGCATTTATTCTGATATATTTTATTAGCAAAATTAAATACGATTGCGAATCATTTTGACATGGATTATATATGCTACATAACTCACCAGAAAGACTTGGGGAACAAAATTGACAAATAATCACATTTAGAAATCATTATCAATGTTACAGTACTATGCAAACTCGCCAACCTCAAAAGACTCTGTTAATAACGGAGTCTTTAGAGGACTCAAGGCGACAGAACCACTACCCAGTTATGTTAGTGAAAAAGGTGAATACCAATTAAAAAAAAAGGACCTGTACTGAATGGTTGCACTTGTACCATCACTTTGAGTTAGAAAGATAAAAGCTGAATCAATTCTCAATTTCATTAGGTTGGTTTGGTTACTCTTGAGTATGCATTGCATTGCATTGCATTGGACTTGCCTCATCATCTTGTCTTGTAAACCGGTCTCGAAGCATATCCACACAACACAACCAATACTCCATTGATTGGGACCATCAAGATGTGATTATCTTACAAAATCAATCTTTGACCAGTACCTCACCCGTATTTCAGTGGAGGATAATACAATGGTACAAAATGTGGTGTTCTATATTGGCATTGAGCTCGGTGTGACAAATACCGACCCACTTGAGTTGAAATGGCCCCAACCCAACAGCCACCGCCTTTCACATTGTTGAATCAGTAACATATACACATGCATTCCCCAACAACAGTCATGCCAGTGAGATTGGAAATCCTGTTTCTTTTGTCAAGGGATTGCTGGAGCATTCCTAGGATATCTACCAGAAGATGCAAATCGCTGCAGAGTTCGTGGATGTTCTTGCTTCAAACGTTTATTCGAGAATCCCTGAAATGGCCTGATTCACATAACAAAAATAGCGAGTTAATGACCAATGATGTAGAAAAATAGTTACCATATATGAGAATAAACAACAACAATTTTTTTGTCTTCAGAAAATCAATGTTAGATGCCAATTCTGTCTGTAGGGGCTGGCAAACCATTGGCTAGTATAAAATTTGATTATGTAGCTACCTTCTAAATTCAAACGAATGCAGACCACTTTGTGCTAGATTTAGAAAGCACGGCACATTTGGAGAGTATAGGCTAAGTCTGTTCGTTATAAGACAAAAAATGAAAAGTAAAATATACAGTCTTCTAATCAAAATAATAGAATAGACCTGGGAGAACTCTGCCGTCTCTGAATGCTGTGGCCATGCATTGTTCTTAGACTTCCAAGTGCCTTCTCAGCAGCCTGAAGAACGAAATACATCTTAGTACTCCAACACCAATATGTAAGAAAGTTGATCAAATTCAAGGAAGAAGACATACACATCCATAAATAATGTTTCGTTATTATAGAAAACATCATACCTGCATTTTAGCCTCGTCCCATGTTAATCCGGTCCCTTTACCATAGACCTGGCCATCTATCTCAACCTAAAATGGAAAATTCTTTCTTAAATACTGCCAGAGCTTTGTTACCATTATTAAAAAATAAAAATAAAAGGACAAGAAAAACGCCAGAACTAATAACGAAGTGTTTGGTTAAACACTTCCAGGTCATCCTTCATAAGCCCCATGAGCCAAAAGTACACCATTAACAAGATTACGACCCCATACCTAAGCCCAGATTTCATTTAGTAGATGAGAATTTCCATCTAACACTCACCTTTCAACTTCCCTCCTCAAAAATAAGAATAGTAAACCACATAAATAGAAGGGAGAAATAACAAAAGTTCTGATATTTTATCCTGGACACCAAATTGCCTGACAGACCAAAAGTATAAGGAAAATTCAAACATCAACAAAATGTCTCTCTTAATCTTCTTTTTTTCGGCCACTCAAATGAATGAACGAAAACACACACAGGTTTAGAAAGAAGGCATAACCATTCTGGAATTCAATGGCATTGTCCTTTTTAAATGAATTAGTTCAGACCACTGAGGCATTTGGTTACCAACCTGTGCATATACTTCATCTTTCTGAACTGAATTTGTTGACATTGGAGCAGGCACCGATAGAAAATTGACACCAAGACCCTCCATCATGCACTGAAGAAAATAAACACAGAAGTTATACCATGTTAGAAACACAAATTTCAACCGAGGTTAACAAAAATATGGTTCTGGGGAGATAGGTTGGTCAATTTATTATGAATCTCACCAATTCTTTGAGGGCAGAGACTGAACCCGTTGATCTCTTAGAGACTTCCAGCCTAGGATCTAAAACCCTTGGTAGATCTGATGCAGCTGAAAATGAGACCGGCTCCTCTTTAGGCAGGGGGTGATTACCAAGAGAACTAACGTTACCCACATAACCGTTGTCATTTGCATTAGGAAATCCACTCACATCACCATATGCGGAACCAGGCTCATCCTTAGCACGTGATAAATATATATCTAAAAAAACAACCAAAAAGGTCAAAATATATTTACAACTTTTTTTAGAAGAGGAAATCAACAGTAATAGAAAGAGTAAGAAAGGAAATCAACAGTAATAGAAAGAGTAAGAACATGGTTACAAAATAACAATAGCAAGCAATGGGTGCCGCTGATAACGTTATTTGCTTAATCATTTTTTATGATGCTAGGATCTTATAGGAGATTTTCGATGGTCTAGTATAATTTCTTATTCATACACCTCAGAATTTAACTATGTATGAAGATAATTATCCTAGCTTTCCTCCTAGCTAAAGGCATACCCATACAAAGATAATTAGATCATCTCTACTAAAAGTTGAAACTATTACATGGCAGCCAAAAAATGGATTTGTCATTTAACATTTATAAGACATCGTCTCATACAAGAGCCTTCCAAGCTTGAAGCAAGGATAATAAATAGGTGTTATAATTTTTACCTTAGGCTGAAAATCTAATTTAACAATAAACAAGGGGGCAGCAAGGATCAAAATCTTGACATTTGGTCATAAGTACTGTATATATTTTCAATCTCCACCGTTAAAATACAACAACCACTTTACTCTAAGACTATTTATGCCATTTAGTAAGCCTCAGTATTAACCCAATGGGGCTGGTCTAACAAGGTAGACCCTGCTTTTGATGTTCTGAATTTCTTTAAGTAAAACAAAAACAATGTCTGCATTTTTGTAGGAACAACACCGGTCCTTAGATAGCAGAATCTTGTAGGAACAAACCCCTCTTCATAGGATATTAGGCTCGTAATGTTAATCAAATAGAGAAAAAGGTCGTGATAATAACTAAATAATATGGAAACTAATCTTAAGAGATGCTCTAAAATAAAATAAAATAACTAATCCTATGAGATAACTCAAGATATTATAAGATAATATTCTTATATTCCACAGTTCTATATAATGCTATAGCAAGTCACAAACTTCCAAAACTAAGAATGTCCTACCAGCCAAATGTTTAATAGAATCCTCAGCAGCCTTATACCGCGCTTCCATTCTAGTTCTGCCAAATCCCTGGCCAACTTTTTTCCCAGAAAACCATGCCTGCAAATAATGATGACACTTACAAGATGACAAAGGCATATCAACAAATTATGAATTAATAGATACTTCAACTAATCACTACTCCAAAGGAAGCAAGATGGAATCAGCTTTAAACCGCCAACCAAAAGATCAATTAAATTTCTAGGTTTGTTTCCCCGGTAAAAAATTAGATAAAAATGACATTACTCATAGCGCACCCAATCCTGGAAAAGTCAAATATTTGGTACAGTCTGCAAACTATGTAGGACAAAATCAATGTGTTTAGTTAATTAAGCATGGTGAAAAATAAATATCAAGTGCAGAACGTTCACCGATTAAAAAAATGAGAAATTTATCCCATTGAACAAAATAGTTCTCTAGTTTTGTATAGAAAAATATAAAACTTAGAAAGTCATGCAAACATATAGAACAAAGTATCATGAAGTCACGCTGGCTAGAATGAAGGATACCTCGATGGAGAACTGCAGCTCTCTGCTGGCAACCAAAGATGATGTATATTCCACCTGCTCATATCAAAAGCAAAGAAACATGTTGGGTACACAAACCAAAGAAAGCTTAAATAGTACAATGAGATATTAATAAATGTAACAATGCTATCTAACTATTTTCTAGCAGTCAAACATATCAGCTTGCCTTAGTTCCACACTTCAGTGCAATTTCCTGTAATACTGCAGCTGGTGTTTCTGCATGCAATACAGAATTACCAGATTCAGAGTCAAGATCCCTGTGGCTAGAAGATGACCTGCCAAAGGGGATGTCATCACCTGCATAAGAACAACCATGAGATATTGTCGCTCTAAGGGTAGCCCTAAAAATAACAGAACTTTGAAAGCAAAAGTAACACACACAGAGGAACTAAACTAAAAAAACATTTTAAAGTTTCATATATGGTTTCTTGAATGCTTTATGTCCAGTGAAAAGGTAAATCAAGGAAGACAAAGGCGAGTGTATCAAAAGATATATTTATCATACAGAAAAATTATATGGTTGTGGTAGCCAAAAAGTAGAGTTGTTATTTCCCAAGAAAACAATAATCCAAAACTCAAACTTAATTACTCATCACAGAAAAATCACAAAATTCAAAAAGAAGTCACTTTAATTCAGCATGGAACCAACTGCAACAAAAGCTCACTCAAACTAATTACATTTCAGAGCCAAATAAACGCAGCCAGTCACCATCAGCACATGAGAAGTAAATGCTTGGGGAGGAAACTGAAGAGAATCAACCAAACATGTAGGGACAAGTATTATGGCTTACCAGATAATGAATGATAACTAGGGAGCATATGGTTTACTCTTGAGCGATCATCTCTATGGTAAATCTGCAACAATAAAAAAAATGGTAAGTTAATTCACTAAATAAACCAAAAGTTTGAGCCACTTCTAAAACATCAAATGATAGACTGAAACATAGTCATTACCTCCTTTGGCAATCTTTGGTGGCTCTCGTGGAGAGCTCTATCAGATGAAATAGAGCCATCAACCTTAGAGAAAAAGGATGGTTGATGAGGCCGGTGCTTCTCCATACGTGATGGACCAGAATCTACAAGAATTTCTTTAGGTAGTACTCTGTTTGGTGGTTGTGAACCAATCTCCTCTTCTACAGGAAACCATCCCCCACGTGATGGTGCACGAGCGGAAACTTGTACAGGATTGGGGTGTCTAATGGGGAATGGAGGCTCACTAGATGTATGATCCCTAATATCTTGTCCATGTTGCAATATGAGAAGCCTTCGCCTTGTATCTGGGTCTAATTCTGATTCACCTACTTCCCCTTCTTCTCTAGCAGGAGAACTATGCAAGCTTGATTCTAAAGGGGCAACTTGAACCATTGGGTTTACTGGTGTAGCAGGTTGAAGGAACTGTGCGTGAGGCAATTGTATCATAGATGCGTGTGGTGCGGGTGGTGGAACTGAACCAGGAGATACCATTGTGTACTGAAGAGAAGAAGTGAGCCTGGGATCTAACTTAGCAGTTGCCATAGGAATAGCTGAAGTTGCTGATATTGCATCCTAGCAGAAAGTACAATTACATAGAAAGATAAGACAAACTTCATGTTTAATCAGACATAAATCACAGTTCTCAAATATTCACTCGGAGGTCAGATTGATACCTTCAATTTTCTTTCTACCTCAGCATCTGCCATGCCATCAAACAAAAACGGATCTCTATTTCCATAGGAAGCAGATCCATCGTCCTGTATAAGTCAAACATACAGTTAAACACGCACAAAAACAGCACATATGACAGAAAATTAAATGATACACATCTATTTGAATTTCAACATAGTATATCCCCATGAGATTAGAATAATGACATGTGTAAACTTGTACGTAGTCATACAGTTACCTCTGAAACTAGATAATTGCTCACGTCAGGAGCAGGAGGTATATCTTTAATATCATCTTCATAGGCAATTTGAGGAATCTTTTGTAGAAGACCATCATCAAAATCCCTGTCACAAAATCAGAGTCGTATTTAGGGGCAAGAATCATGTGTAGCATTATCTTTATACCAATTGGAGATAATTAAAATGCTTAGAAATCAACCTCTAAACTACGACAACAACAACCAGGCCTTATCCCACTAAGTGGGGTCAGCTACCTGAATCAAACGACGCCCTAGCGTTCTATCAAAAACCATGTCTTTCTCCAACTCATTTATCTCTAAATTACTAAATGGATATTTTCCAGGTTATGCAGGGGAATTGAGTGAATCAATGTATACAGATAAATATAACTTTTGAAAGGTATAACTTACTTAAAGAAGCCACCCCTAACATTGCAAGCAACATTTCTTGCAACGCACAAGACAGGAATAGTATTGCTTGCCTACAAGACAAAAAGTTAATCAGTTCATATAACTAAAAAAAGGATGAAATTTCATTCATGCTACTGAAAGTATAAAGTTTCCAACCATGTGTGCCAGCAAATTTACCTCAGCTTGAGGAGCATAGTATGGAGCAAATGCAGGAACGACATGTACCCGAGGTTGATCTTTCTCATCCCACACTTTCAAGCGATCGTCAATTACTAACGCCATCTTTGGATGGCATGAACCATCTTGGAAGACATTGAACAAGGACTTTTTCAAACCTATTATAATATTATTGAAACACAAGAAGAATTAAAAGTGAATGGCATCAGAAGTAGCAGAAACGTGAGCATATGGTCCAGTACAATGATTTGCATCTCTACATCAAACTCAGATGAATTTTAAAATATAGTTTAATTACTCTAATTTGTATTTAGGTCCCTGAACATTTAAGTAATTTGTAGCATGGTCCCAAATTACATGGACCTTTTATTTAGAAGTTCAAGGATCCAATTAAAATTTAGGGGCCCAATTACAAATATTTGTGAAGTTCTAGGACCGAATTACAAACTTATATAGTTTAGAGAACTATTTAAACATTCTCAAATAGTACAGGGTAGTTGAACCTAAAATATAAGATGTCCTCGTGTTCACAGTTTGCTTCCTTCAGGTGTTCTATTACAAATATACAGCTTCTCTTTGAAAACAAAATTAACAAGAAAGAAAAACAAGCATGCCATTTACGGACTTACCGGACTTAACACATACAATGCGACCTAATAGTTCTTTTGAATTTATCAAATTTGAATCTGGATCAAGAAGTCTCCACATTTCTAGCGCATAGTCCCTTTCAGCCATTGTGCAAACAAAAACCTCAAAACGCTTGCGCCCTCTTGCAATCAGGTAGCTTCGAAGATCTTCCCATGCAGGTCTCAACCTCACAAGAACACTTGTATCGCGAATCTATCAAAACATGCTATCCTTTGTTAGACTAATGATTCTGACAAGTTTTTATGCTTACATACGTGTTTGAAAAAAATAGACAAAACACACTAATTTAATGTTGTGATTTAGAGGTTATTTTCTTCGTCTAAGATATTTTTACACATATGTGCATGTGTGTATGTGTAGGCATAATTTTGTCCTTCGGTAGGATCTTATGACCCGTGTTACGATCCACGAGTTTCGGTTTTTCACACCCTCCTGATCTTAGGCAGAATCCAGTGGGACCCAGTAGAATGATATATTTAATCGAAAATGCACAGCGACAAGATGCGACAAAAGAATAGTAAATAACAATAAATGATTGTGTAAAGAAAATATCATATACCTGCGGATTGATGCGTGTCAAAATAATGTTTTTTTCATGTAACCGTATCAGTGGTCGAACTATGGGCTGATGACTGTCAGATAATGCTGGAACAAGCTCAGATTGAACTTTTATCACTTTTCCGTTATCAACTACCTGATCATTTTCAGCATACTGCTTCAATATACTCTTGTCCTCTTGGTAGCGCTTGATCTCCGCCTGCATGCCAGAAATTCGTTGTGGATCTACCTCAGAGTTTACTTTTCTCTGGAGTGCATCAATTCTATCCTCGAACGAGCGCATTGTATTTGCTACAACAAGGGTTTCATCCAGATCAAACACTATACCCAAACATCTGAGATTTAACAACACAATGGACGAATTATAAAGTCCTGTGGCAACAATAAATCCCCAGAAACATGGCCTGTCGTCATTCCGCGAATGCATTGCAACCAAATGTAATTCTTCCCCGTACAGCGGCATAACAGCTGTCTGCAGAGGCCAACATCGCGACAATTATTAATATTCTACAAGAAAATTATATATGGAAAATAAAGGTAACCGATAACTGCATAGGTAACCGGTAAATTTAAGTAACCGGTAACCGGTAAATTTAAGTAACCGGTAACCGCGTAAATTTAAGCAAGACAACAAATAATAGATACAGTGCATCGTACGCCAGCCGATAATAGGAAAATGCTAAATAGTCATGCAGTGCCAAAAACAAATTGATATCATAAACAACCCAGCCTATATTTTCAGTATGAGCTCAAGTCAGAAAAGAAAAAAAATAAATAATACACTTTCGACCGTCGGAACCAAAATCACTTTTTTTTTTGTATTAACAAAACCCTAACCAGCACAAACACTAATTTCACTATCAATCACAAATTTCTCAGATTTAGCAAAAAAAAAATGGTATTAGATCAACAAGTAACAACACTCTTCATGAGACATAATACCCCAATTAATTGGGAATCTCAGTGGCATTGTTAGGTATCTGTTAAATGATCAATTGGCCAATTTTTCCACCATCTGAGTTCATCAAAACAACAAATTTAGCAAGTTAAATCAAATTATTCCAAAAACCTTGCAACATTAACACATAAGTCATAAGTTGATCATCATCCATAGATTGAAGTTGTTTTAAGTCCTGTGAGATTTAGTCCAAAATCATAGGGTTTAAGTCAATTATTTTCTCCATATTTTTTAATTTAATTTAATTTTAATTATGATTTTTTACCTTGTTCTCTCTGATACACAAGGAGTGCAAGTGTAAGAGCTGATTCTGGTGCTGTGTCTTTGACTCCATTTTGAAGCAAACAGTAGTAATAGTATGAAGAACAGCAAGTGGGGAACACCTCTCACTAGGTTGAGAAAAGTGAGTTATTCTGATTTCCTTCACATCAAAATTCTTGTTCTTGTTGTTGATGTTGTTGTTCACTTCTGGGTATATATCTACCTCACCCAACATCACCTCCCCTTGATACACCACCGATTTATACATTTTTTTGTTTTTGGGTCCCTTCAAATCACAAAAAAAAAACAGTCTTTGGGAAATTTCATCTAATCATCATAATTGGCGTCAAAATCGGTTTAAAATTCATCTGATTTACAAAATATATAAAATAGAATGAAAAATTAGGCCAATTTTTAGATCCGTGAATTGAAAGTGATGGTGACGGCGATTTGGGTGAAAATTTGATAATAATAACAATATTCGATTTGATCGATGAACCCTAATTCAATTTGTGCCTGATTGTGAATCTCCGATTGAATAGTAGTATTGATTAGGGGGAGGTGGTGATTAGGGTTTGAAGATTGGGGTTTTTTTGAGAAGATGATGATGAAATTGAGATTCAAGAGAGAGTCGTCACAGAAACCCTAGATCCAGAAAACGAAAGGTCAGAAATAGTACTTGCACTTGCACAACCTAATGCGTTTGCCACTTCCAATTAAATAATACTCCAAAAATTAACAAAAGCCTTATTTATTTTAGGCTAAAAATAAAATAAAAAATCTTTTTGACCGAAAAAGAAGTTATTTTAGTTTTTTTTTATCCAAATTTAATATTGTAGAAATACGCATTTTATTTTAGTTTCTCGAATTTTTATCCACTTTAGGTAATCTTATTTGATATATGTGAAACAGTTTTTAACATTATTTATCGCCTTACAAGGGTTTTAATATCTTCTATTATTATCAACTAATGGTTTACAAATTCGCCACTTTATCTTCTTAATTTGTATCAAATCCACTTTACCTAGGACAATACGACATTTCTTTCAATAAAGAAAGAGAATAAAATGCATGTGAGCGTTGTTGGCGTTAAATGCTTAAACACACTCTCACAACACTTGCACGTGTTAATTAACACGTTCTCCTTTCATTAAAGAACATAAAAGGCAACCAACTCAACAAATAATAGTCTCTCTCTCTCCCTCTCTCCCCCCTCTCTCTCAAAGTATTGACTGAAAACCTTTGGAATAACCAGCCGCCACCACTTGTTACCCTTGCCCAACATGCATCCCGCACTGCCAATCACGATGTGGCCGTCCTACCACACTGGTAAGCCACCACCTCGTTTGACCACCACATATCACAAGCTTCATCTTATTTTCTACTATATCCACTTGTTTAAATTAAAGATTTATAAGAAAAAAAAACCACCCATCTAACGCTTACAACGCGAAGTTCACTAACTCCACAAGTCTACCAGTAATTAATAACACCTCACAAAATATCACTTATGCCCTAGCTTCCACAAAGGAAAATGAGAAAGGTGGCCTTCAAAAACTTTTTTTTTAATGTCAACTTATATTATAGAATTTTTTCAGTAAATAATTGATATTTGATGTTATAATTAAAAGAAAGAGATGTGTATTGCAAGAGATATATGCAAATTGTGAGAACTTCTGAAACTGATAAAAAGGATGAATGCCTTTATAGATTTTTTTTCATGACACGTGGAATTGACCGAAGTCGTGACGTAAATAAGATGTGTGTCAGGGCTTTTTCAAAGTCAATTAAAATGATTAAATAAAATATATTTTTTTAAAACCGGAAGAGTCGGTTATCAAGTCCACAATTTAAAAAGTTAGGGAACGTGACAAGGAATTCTCAAGTGTGTTCGTCCGTGTTTGCACTCGCGTTTAAAGCTAGCATTTTCCAATGCACAATAACAACGTAGAATTTTTTATAGGAAAAGAATACAATTATGAGAGGTGTGTTACATGTCCATACCCAAGCTTTTAAAAACGACAATTTTGAACTTAAATTAATGATTTTTGAAAAGAAAATAATCATAGAAATTATGTTAGATGGATATAGTAGAAAGAAATTGAATATTTTTCAACATAAAAAGGATTACAACATGATTGGGTTAATTTGGTATAACATGAGCTATAAAACTCAGTTTTCAATGAAGCAAGTTATAATGGAAAGATTATGTTTAGTATTGTAATACTGTAAAGTCTTGTAATTTTATATAAAATCACTGCAGATTACATAATCTATATAAAATTATAAGAAGAAGTAATTCAAAATAAAACAAGAAACTATTACCACAACTAAATAGACACAAACAAGAAGAAATGGGTCATGCATTGACTCAAAGGCTTCATTAAACTAGGGGTATGGTAATGCTCACCCCCAAACTTAAACATTGTTCGTCCTCGAGTGATGCAAATAACAAATATCAAACTAAAGTTCCTAATTTCTAGCAAAAGACAATGAAAATATGCATGTAATAAGACATGAGTAGAATAACCCTCAAGTATGGATGTCACAGAGGTGTAGCTCCACATGGCGGCATCAAGGTTCACTTATTCAATTTAGAGGAAGGTTGGGTCATTTTTGGGGTGTTAGCGAGGATGAGTCACTCATACCATACATCAATAGCCTCCTCTCTTTTTAGAGCCAAACCGAGTCATTTTTGGGATGTAATCCAGGACTACAGGAAATAAACCTTGGAATACCACTTCAAAACCCATTTTTTCAAAGATATTTCCCCCTTTTCTTCATTCAATTCTAAAATCCCTTTTATTCATTATTGTCCTCCTCAAATTCTTGCATGGTGATAAAGTGATATGTTGACAACTGTTATGTTGCCGATCTAACATCTACCATTTTTCTATTCACGCTCAGTTCAACGGCAGTTGGGAAGCAGGTTTAATAACTTATCTTTTCAACACCATTTTGTTGCACGCTTATGGGTTTGGGTAAAAGGTTTAGGTGTGGAAATAGAAAAAGGTTTAGATAGGTTGTGAAAAACTACGATTTAAATAAAAATGAGGTGTGTGAATGGAAGGTAAAAAAAAAAGGTTGTGAAGGAATGTGAAATGGAAGGTTGGGGATTTTTGGTTTTTGAAAATGAGAGGTTTTGGGTGCTTGAGGTTGATGATGATGGGTGGTACGGTTTTTTAAGACAGTGGAGGTTAGAAAAGTGATGTGGTCGAGGGGTAAAGGTTAGTGAGGGGATAAATGGACGGTTGGATGGTAGAATTTTGGGTGTGTGGGGAGGTAGTGGATGGATAAAACACGCAAAAAGAACAACGATGTGTGTCACGCGTTATCTTAGGTGAGATAATTTGTACCTTATGCTCAAAATTTGTCCCCACTCATATTTTCTCTTTGGAATTTAAATTTTAAAATTTGAGGCCACTTACTCCTTTTTCTTCGACATTTATAACATGGCCAAAACTTGTTGTTCGAAGCTGCAACTTCCAGACGAGAGCTGCATCTTTCATCTTGTAATTGAAAAACAAACAACATTAAAAATTTGGAAATAGGAGTGTGAACACTCCCTTTATTGAGGGTTACCTCCCTTGAGCACTTCTTTACTATCATTAGCTTGACAAATCAACACTCAAGTTAGGGTGGATAATATGACAAGAAAAATATATCCTTCTTCCTCTTTTTTCATTTAGGTAGAAATCCCTTATACTTTAGATAAGGTACCAAATGTTCCTATGCCCCTATATAAGGACTATCAGAACACGATTCTCCCTATCTTGAAGTGTTAACTTAGGCTCTGCTTGGATTGATGGAACAAAACGGAGCGGAACGGAATGTAATAGAATGGAATGAAGTGGAACGGAGTGGAATGGAATAAAGATTCCGTTCCATTGTTTGGATATGTTGTGAAATGTTTCCATTCCATTGTCTGAAAAGTGGATGGAATGGAACAAGTTATAACTTTTTAATTCTATTTGTACCCTTTATTTAAAAAATGCTATTATTACATAAAAACCATATTACTAAATAAAAACTTCTTCAAAAGAAATGGAATAAAAAGGTGCTCAATTAAGACACAAATTAGAATTATATAAAATATACTGATGCAAAAAAACTAGGAAAGTTTTTTTTTAATTCACCAAATCAATAAAAAAAAAAAAACAAAAGAGCAAAAA
>Ga0228711_1009291_pt1 | contig 13415 bp, 6 predicted proteins | sample MedpolnodulmetaG_2_FD_177996 | JGI IMG/M metagenome (GOLD analysis project Ga0228711, IMG submission 177996) | Root nodule microbial communities from Medicago polymorpha collected in Santa Monica, California, United States - brown nodules | ecosystem: Host-associated > Plants > Roots > Nodule...
CTCCCCCAAGGGGGGGGGGGGGGGGGGGTGCACGGAGCGAGCGAGACTGATTCAAACGAACCACAACGTCTCTCTGCACGTTCCCACAATAAACTCTCGAGCGGTTACTCTTCCCACGATTTCGTAACCGCCTGAGCCAGGTGTGTCATTACAACGGCTTTGCAGCCATCCACCTCTATAAATAGGGGACTCATAGCAGTCCCCAATGTAGAATCTAACTTTTCCTCTAAACCCTCACTCTCTGATCTTTACTTACTTGAGCGTCGGAGTGCCTGCAGGTACACACCCCCCATCCGCTCCAAGAAGGCATTCTGACGCATTCTACCACCACTCAAACCACCACATTTAAAGCACCGACAGTCACCTTCTAATCAAGTACGATCAGTGGCACTGTCTGTGGGGGCTATAAGCTCTCCCCGTTTTTATACTCCTAAAAACCAAAGCATTCCGAAAAATTACCATGGCTGCCAACGGTGCCAACTCCCAGATACGAAGTGAGATTCGCAATAACATCTAGCAATTACAACCATCAACATATCATAGTTTATCAATTATTTGGTAACATTACACAAAACCTATAATACGTTAATGTTACACAATTGTTTGAAATTCGCCAAATTTTCCACATTATGCAACACATTACACTAAAGGTACATTAATTTATAATAAATGCGAAACTCAAATATATATATATTTCATTAAATGTTAGTTACATCTTAGCCACAAAAAATGGTGATTACATTATATATCCCAAAAAATACGTCGGTGCATAACGACTAAAAAAAGGATGAACATCGACCAAAAAGTGTCATCTTTCATCTAATAAAATTAAATCATCTAATGTTCCACAATATCTTCAAATTCTTCATTTGCTTTAACCGGAGTGTCAAACAAAATAGGATTGTCTTGATTTGTTGGTTTTTTGGGTGAAACCGGTCTCTCTCCTTTATCAATCTCCATGAGTGTTAGGAAACGATCGTGTTGATCCAAAAATTCATCCTCCCATGTTGTCGCCTCTTCGCTCTTGTGTAGCTTCCACTCCGTAGCTTCCACGATCGTGTAGCCTCCATGTTGCGGCTTTTATATATTCAAAAAATGTAAAAAAATATTAGGTTAGAAAAGGGTTTTCGTGGTGATTCAACGTCACTACGGGAATTCCTCGCACTTTTATTTTATTGTCACGTCAGTTTTATCTTTATGTTTTAATAAAAATTCAAAAAAAGCAAAAACATGGAAATAAACAAAATTAAAAAAAAAATCATTTTCATAATAAACCTTGGTTATCAATCAAGTGATTCCTATTTTTTTTTAATTTTCTTAATCAAATTTCAATCGTACTTTGAGTAATTTTCTTTTAATATTAAAAAACACAAACAAATTTTTATTTTGCCAATTGGCTTTTATTTTAAAATTTTTTCAAAAAAACTAATAAAAAATACAAAAACCAATCAAACGGTATTTTCACCCCGAACTACGAGGTTTTGATCCCTCACGGGTATGTAGGCAAAGAACCCTGTCCTTCCAAATCAAAAAATGTAAAAAAACAATTTTCCTTTTCTTTTACTCATCACTTGAATCCCATTTTTTAAAAAGGAAGTAAGTTATAGCCAAAGAGTAAATAAAATCAAGAGGTTCCCATAGAATACTATGGATATATAGGGTTCTAACACCTTCCCTAAATATAACTAACCCCCGAACCCTAAATCTGTAAAAATGTGGTTTATTTTGAGCTTTTTTTCCTTTCTCTTGAAAAATTAAAAGTTCAGTGGTGAATAAAAATTAGTGAGTCAACGCTAACTAATAGCTTGATCTCCAAAAATCACCGCGACAGGCACCATCACATTATTGTGAACACCATTAAGAATAGTCAATCTCCAAGCATTGTCTTCCTTGACTTCATATCCATGCACCTTGAACAAACACCCACATTTTCTTGATCATGTTGCTTTATGCTTCACTTTTTTCTTCAGTACTTTGTGCTTGCCACTCCGTTCACAAACCAACTCCAACATAGGATTTCTAATTGCACAAGATCTTAAGTCCACAAAGGTAGTTAACAGCCGCTGACCTGAGCGACAGGCACCATCACATTATTCAAGGTGCATGGATATGAAGTCAAGGAAGACAATGCTTGGAGATTGACTATTCTTAATGGTGATTTTCGGAGATCAAGCTATTAGTTAGCGTTGACTCACTAATTTTCTTGATCCTGTTGCTTTATGCTTCACTTTTTTCTTCGGTACTTTGTGCTTGCCACTCCGTTCACAAACCAACTCCAACATAGGATTTCTAATTGCACAAGATCTTAAGTCCACAAAGGTAGTTAACAGCCGCTGACCTGAGCGGTAGTTAACTACCGTTTCGTACATTTCAGAGTTAAAAAAAAACCCAGAAAAGCAATCAAATGTAAACGAGTTAAAAGTTGCAATACCTGTTTTTTGATGTATATTGTGCGTTGAAACGTCCCAGCAATCCATCATCAATGATTTGGAACCAAGAGTTTGACACAAATTTTGGAATTGAGATTTTTTGAGGTATGGTATATGTGATGTAAGGTGATGAGTGAATAGGAGGTAGGGGTTTTCTGGTTTTGGGGGGAAAACGTAGCAACAGTTAACTACCGCTGGCCTCAGTGGCAGTTAACTTCTGCCGGTTACCTGAACGTTAGTTAACTACCGCTGAGGGCTTTTTTGAAATTTCTATACGTTATTAGGAACATTTGTATGTCAGAAAAGCACTTTTCATACATATTTATATAAAATCCAAAAAATAAAAAACAGAAACTCAACTCCATCTCTTTCCTTCCTCCACTTTCTTCTTCCTTTTTCCACCTCTGAACTCAAATTCCTTCCTTTTCCACGCTCACCCTTGACTCTTCTATATCACCTATTTACCACAACCTCCCTCAATTTCAAAGCCAAAATCACAATTGAACTAAAACTCAAAATGTATGAATGAGTTTTTCTTTAAACTTAAATTTATTAAGTTCATGATGATCAAACAACACAAATTTTCAATCCCAGCAACCAAACCAACTAAATCTCCAAAAATTCTCAAACCTAGAGATTTTAATTCATGGAACCATCATATAGAATATATTGTTTCGCAACAAAACCCCGTAAACTCTCAAACCCATTTCTCAATAAATAACCAATTTTAAAGATGTCATCGTCTCTCTTAGCTCTCTAATATGCTCTCTCCTCTCTTAAATCCTTCACTTTGTCAAACAATTTCCCTTCTTTCTCAAACGCTCACCCATTTCACTTTCATTTTCCAGTTTGTTGTTCTCCCTTCCAAACCCGCTTGTCCCCCAAATCAATTTCACTTTCATATTTGTTATTTAGCAATTTGAAAAATCTATAACTTATATCAGTGAATAGAAAAAAATTAGGTGGTGATAGTTCACTATTATATATAATAGATCTCAAAGATCCAATTATATATTTTTTGACAAATAGATCAAACTATTAAGATTAAAAATGAATGAAGTTTATGATAGACCACCTATAATGTTTAGTCCACCTATGACAATTGAGGTTAACCCCTTGATAAAAAGGACCAAATTGCATAATAGAGGTAGACATATTTAAAGGACTCAAATAGAAAAAAAAAATATTGGAACAAAGTGGTACAAAAAAATAGTTAAGAGACGAAAGAACGATTTATGCTGAAAAAAATCTTACAACTTAAGGACATTATTTTTAATCATATTTATAAAGATAAGGATATTATAGAACCTATCATTTGCTGTGCCGGTAGCGGTATTTGTGGTTGGTAGGAACATATTGTTTCAATATGTGGCCTTGGAAGGTACTTTTAAGTGGAGTGGTGCTTTTGCTTTCCTTGAATTTGTTTGGTGTTGGCTCTTGAATTTGTGGCCGGTTCATCCCCTGAAGTTGTTTTCCTTTGTTTTGTTTGTTCAGAATGTATAGTTAAGTTCTTTTTTATTGTTGTATTTTCATGTAGTTTCTTTTTTTATTTCTTATCGGATTCTAGTGAGTACTTCTCGTGCTCATAACATTTTTGTGGTTGTACTATTTTTCTAATATATTTTTTTATTTGCCATCAAACAAATAAAATAAGAATGTTGTATTACCCAGATGGTCGAGGAGACCTTTAAAAAAGGATCCACAAATATATTTTCTGTCTCTTCTTGACTGTTATTATTAAATGTTTTCTTTGTGATCTCACAACTACCACTACTAAAAAAACAAAAATTGCTGAGGAATATTTAGTGAAGAAAAACGTAAAATCCCTCTCTAATTTCGTAAAATTTGTGAGGAATTTCATTTTTTCCGTCAGTAATTTCCCTCGCTAATTTTGCTTTTTCTAGTAGTGTACCATTGGATAAAGAACATGAAAGAGAACAAAATACACGGGCAAGAGACGATCTGCTTCCCTCCCTATATACACTATTGATGTCATTTACCAAATTATTAATATATAACAATAACCACATACAAAATACTTTATCTAAAGGAATTAGATCATCTCTTGTTCTTTATTCAATGGTGGCTATCCATGTATATAAATTATAGCGATAAAACTATACTGGGTAATTAAAAGTTTTTTGTTTTTATTTTCTAGGGGTGGCTAATTATCACATAAATTATATATGTATATAAAATTTATTATCAATCTTTAGTAAAAAAAACATGATTATTCTAAAATAATTTATAGTTTATTAACTTCAAAAAAACTAATATCCTATATATAATTTTAAAATATATTTATTACAATATTTTAAAAAATATTAATTATGTAATAAATAATTTTAAATTATGAGCTTTGGTCTATTGTACCAAAAATAAATAATTTAATATCATTTTTTTTTTATGAGAACGTCAAGTATTAATTTTATCAATTGATAGTACTGCTAAACTGTTTATCACATTTTCTCTTTACTTAAATGCTCGATTTAAGTATGGAGTTTGATGTTCTAACTAATTAAAAGAAAGACAAGCATTTGGGGAGATGGAGCCAATAACACTAAATGGTCTTGTTGTGTGGAAAATTAAAGGATTGGTGCTTACCATCCAGTTTTCCAAATACATGGGACCTATGAATCTGACATTGTTAAATAATTCACACCAAATTATGACATTTAGTAAATGACTTTGATTGACCATAAACTCACATTGAGTCTCTAATTAGTATAAAACCAGTTAACTCCATATGTATTATGCACCAACACTAATAATAATATCGCCTCTTAAAATGGCTAATTCCCTTTTCTTTTCCACACTAATGTTGTTCCTTGTTGCTCTTATGTTTGTTCCTCAAGGGTTTGCTAATACTGTTTATTTCAAGACTACCCCAACTAGAAGACCCCAATATCCCCAATATCCAATTAGAGGACCCCAATATCCACCAAGAACTACTACCTGCTTGCCGAACAACCGGGCATATCCTTGTCCACCCACACATTTGTAAAACATGAACGCGACAAGGCATATCAATATTTACTAAATAAGGGTGATAAGTGGTCCTAGTTACCATGTGTAATAATTTGTATATCTTGCGTATAATTTGGCTTGGAGGTTTTCCATCTTATTCTACCTCCGAAAACATGTTTTACCTTATCGATTACATCCCGAATGTTTCCAAGTTAAGAACATAATATGTGTGTTATATCAATGTAATCATGAGAGAAAATCATGATATATGTGCTCCAGATTTGCAAATAAATAAAGTTTATGATTTTGAGATTGTAATGATATTGAATCATTGATTGACCATTTAGGAATATATCTTAGTTTATGATTTTAAGTTTATGATTTTCATTCGGTTACCATCATACAATATATCTCGTTTCGCAACAAAACCCCGTAAACTCTCAAACCCATTTTCCAATAAATAGCAAATTTTCACCATGTCACCGGCTCTCTCCGCTCTCTGATATGCTCTCTCCTCTCTTCAATCTTTCACTCTGTTCAGGGCTGTTCCTAGGGTTTTACAGACCTTAGGCATGATATGATAAAAGGGTCCCTTATATAATACATCATAATCTTTTTTTAATTCATTGTTGTGATTTTATCGGGTTTTCTTTTCATTTTTTGCCCGCTTTTTACTACCAAAAAAGAACAAAAAAAAAAAGAAGTGATGAGTGGGCCACATGATCCTAAATGCATCTCACATCAGTTTTATGATTATGACTGCGTCTCGCATGTTTTAACATAATGATATAATTTAATTTTTTAGACCCTTTGAAAGATAACATTAAGATTAATTTATCTAGTAGACTTATTTTCAACTGAAATATAATTTGTTTTGCTATAAAACTATCCCAATTTCGTGGATAATAAATTTGACCAATATATTTAATATTAGTGAGACACATTATTAGAAACAAAGGGCCCAAAAAAATATTACAAATTTATTTGATGATAATTTTTTTTTGTACAGTATTAAGAAAAACCAAAAAATTTATAGGGAGGGTTGTCGCAGTGATTTTCGGATATCAAGCTATTGATTAGCGTTGACTCGCAAATTTAGGACTCACCACCGATCTTTTATTTTTCCAAGGGAAAGGGAAGATGTTCGAAAAAAATCCTATTTTTAAGAGATCAAGGCCCGGGGGTTGGTTACGCAAAGAGAAGTTATTAGCACCCTAAACGTCTATGGTATTATTCCATAGGAACCTCTTGTTTTTAATTATCTTGTGCTAAATTATTACTCGTAAAAAAGGCCTAAAAAGTCCAAGTGTAAAAAAGAAAAGAGATTTTTTTTTTGTTATTTTTTATTGATTTGGAAAGACAAAGTTTTTTTTGCCTATATACCCGAATGGGATCAAAATCATGTAGTTCAGGGTAAAAAGCCGAGTGATTGGTTAAGGTTGATTTTAAAGTTTGAACAAAGTTTTAGAAGAGATAAGAGGTCGAGAAGGCATAGAAGGATAAAATATGAGATTGATTGATTTTAATTGAAAAAAGAAACCAAGTCTAAATATGGTTAAGATAGATTAAAATTTGATTGAGAAAAAAAAGAAAGAAGGAAACACTTGGGTTAAAATCCAAGGTTTGTTAATAAAAGATTTTTTTGGGTTTTGCATATAAGAATGAAACAGGGGACAAACACGGGCCATCAGATCAAATATCTGATGGTCCAACCCTGAAGGTGCACAGGAAAAGCATACAGTTGTGTGCACAGAACTTAATTAAATAAACAGAACAGGGGTATAGATATGAAATTAAGCCAAAGAAAAAAAACAGAAATGGAGTTTGATGTTCTAACTAATTAAAAGATGGGTTAATTAAGTAAATGGTCCCTATAAATATTCAGAATTTCATTTTTAGTCCCTACAAAATAAAATCGTACTTTTTAATCCCTGTAAAAAATTTCGTAAGCATTTTTAGTCCCTATAAAATTTTCCATCAACATCTTTAGTCCATGTAAAAAATTTACGTCAGCATTTTCAGTCCCTAAAATGCTAAAGAAAAATGTTACAGGACTAAAAAGTGTGATTTGATTTTGTAGGGATTAAAAACAAAATTCTGAATATTTATAGGGACCATTTTCTTAATTAATCCTTAAAAAGAAGCATTTGGGGGAGATGGAGCCAATTACACTAAATGGTCTTTTTGTGTGGAAAATTAAAGGATTGGTGCTTATCATCAAGTTTTCCAAATACATGGGACCTATGAGTGTAACATTGTTGAATAATTTACACCAAATTATGACATTTAGTAAATGACTTTGATTGACCTTAACTAGTATAAAACCAGATAACTCCCTAGGTCTTATGCACCAAACACAAATCACTTCTTAAAATGGCTAATTCCTTTTTCTTTTCGATACTAATGTTGTTCCTTGCTGCTCTTATGCTTGTTCCTCAAGGATTTGCTAATACTGTTTATTTGAAGCCAGACCCCCAATATAGAAGCCCCCAATATCCACCAAGAACTCCTCCCTGCGAGCGGAAAAACCGGAATCCATATTGTCGACGTGGTCCACCCACACATTTGTAAAACATGAACGTGACAAGGCATATCAATATCTACTAAATAAGCGGTCCTAGTTACCATGCGTAATAATTTGTATATCTTGTGTATAATTTGGCTTGGAGGTTTTCAATCTTATTCTACCTCCGAAAACATGTTTTACATTATCGATTAAATCCCGAATGTTTGGCCAATTTAAGAACATAATATGTGTGTTATATCAATGTAAATCATGAGAGAAAATCATGATATATGTGCTCCAGATTTACAAATAAATAAAGTTAATGATTTTGAGTTTGTGATGATATTGAATCATTGATTGATCATTTAGGAATACATTTCAGAAAACGGAAATTTGCAATTTGTTAACCCGTAGAAAACTCAAAGTAAGTTTTCTAGAAAAAGAAATCTTAAGATTTGCATCTCCCTCCTATCATGATTTTTTTTCTTTCTCTAAGATGTATATTTGAGAAAACTCTATCTAAGTATTTAAAAAGTAAAAAAAAAAAAACATAATCTGATTTTATTAGAAGTTCTTTAAAGACTTAAAATTTGAACAAAATGTGTTATATGAACAACCAAATTAATGACAACTTATGAGACAATCATATGTTTACAAATAAAATGAGGTATTGACACAAAAACGAAAACAATAGAAAGAGAAAGTAAAAACACGTAAGTATGTGAGAGAAAGTTGTCATAAAATTTGTCAGATAAATGTTGTACAAATATCATTTCTCTAAGAATAATTTTCATTAATTTTTTTTGACCAAGAGCACGTATGAGAAGGACTATGCAAAACTTACAATATCATTTCATTTATTTGCAAAAATCACATATATCACGATTCAAAATAAGTTTTTCAAAAAAAAAATAAATTATAAGTTTTGCATAGTCCTTCTCATATGTGGCGTTTGACAATTGGCTAGCCCTAAGTAGAGTGAGAGATGAGTCATTCATTTCCGTTTGTCTAATACAACATTATCTATAATATAATCAAGTTTATATCGACCTTACTTTAAATAGAGCTTCAGGTACCTATAGTCCACATAAATGAACTCTAAGTGTCTACCAGAGAACAAACAAGTAAATATTGCATTCTTAATAAATAGTCCAAACATCAATTGACAATGACTTTATATTAGTGTACTTACCACTTTAAAAGGGACTAAAATATTAATTTATTGGTCTAAAGGTTCCTTAGCACCAAAGGTAACTCCAACATAACAAATTGGTAACATCCCTAAGGTAGAAAACAACATTAATTTAACATTGGAAAACATTATTGGATTAACAACCATTTTTCATTTTAAAACTGTAACATGATTTAATTTTGGTCAATGACTTAGATTAAACCCCAATTAAATCGTTCACCATTTATTTTGTTAGTTACTTTAGTCATTATTTATTCTGTTAGTTACTTTAGTAATTGAAATCAACCAAAACGTTTACTTAACCAAAACTAGTCAAAATCGTCGACATGGATAATGAAAAATGCTAAACTTAAATTCTGACGTTCACAAGGACTAAAATAAAAGATAATATCGATTTATATTTTTCCATCATCACTTTTCTGCATTTCCCCTTTGATCTCCCTATCTTCAATAAACATCAGCCACTTTAAAATTATTTATAACCCTAGCTCCATGAACAACGTACCACTACTACCAATCTTCATTAAACATCCCCCACTATTATATTTTTTTTATTTTTTATGGTAGCTCCATGAGCTGCATAGACCTTGTTTGGTAACCGTCTTTTTTATCACAAGCTTATAACTTATAACTCTGTTCGGTAACCTCTTATTTGTTTATCTAAAAACCAATTTTACCCTTTGAAGTTTATTATAATTTTATAAAATAGTTCAATGTTAAATGCTTATATTTTTACTTTGGTCGTTATTTCTGTACCTGAAGGATTTTAATTTGTCGTTATATAGATGGTCGATTCTATTTTAAAAAAGGATCTGGATCCTCTCCCGTCGATTCTCTTTTCCTATCCGTTCTGCACTATATCACCCGTCCATCCTCTCTCCCTCCCTCCCTCCCTCCCTCCCTCCTAAATTGTTATTATAAAATGTTTTCTTTATGATCTCACATGTACCACCATTGGATAAGGAACATGAAAGAGAGAGAAAAAAATATATGGACTGGAGATGATATTCTTCCCTATATACATTATTGATGTCATTTACCATAATTATTGATATATAACAATATCGTCAACTATCCATGTATTGTGCTCTCTCTCATGTTCCTTATCCAATGGTGGCTCTCCGTGTATATATTATAGACTATAGCGGTAAAACTGTATTGGCTAATTAAATTTTTTTTGTTTATTTTCTAGGGGGTGGCTAGCTAAAAGTAATTATTAGATATACTATGTCTATAAAATTGATTATTAATCTTTATTAAAAAATATTATTAATATAAAAGCATTTGATATTTTATTAACGTCAAAATAATCAATATCTTGTATATAATTTTAAACTATATTAATTATGTGTTAAATAATTTTAATTTATGGGCTTTGGTGTATTGTACGAAAAATAAATAAATTAATATCAATTGTTTTTTTTTATGAGAACGTCAAGTATTAATTTCATCGATTGATAATACTGCTAAACTGTTATCACTTTTTTTCTTACTAAAATACTAGATTTAATTATGGAATTTAATATCCAACTAATTAAAAGAAAGATAAACATGTGGGGAGATAGAGCCAATAATACTAAATCGTCTTGTTGTGTGGAAATTAAAGGATTGGTTACATATATACCATCCAATTTTCCAAATACATTGTTGAATAATTTACACCAAATTTTGATATTTAGTAAATGAATTTGATTGACCTTACACTCCCATTGAGTCTCTAGCTGGTATAAAACCAGTTAACTCCCTATACCTATGTATGCACCAACACTAAAATCACTTCTTAAGATGGCTAATTCCTTTTTCTTATCCTTTCTAATGTTGTTCCTTGCTGCTCTTATGCTTGTTCCTCAAGGGCTTGCTGATGCTGAATATTCCAAGCCCCAAATTTACAAGCCTCCTATACACAAGCCACCAATTTATAAACCACCACATGACAAGAAATCAGTAACTTCCTGCTCAAGAAACCGAATCGGCCCATGTTACCCTCCACCCATTCCCTGCTCGAACGGAAACCGGGCATATCCATATTGTCGACGTGGTCCTCCCACACATTTGTAAAACATGAACGTCACAAGGCATATCAATATCTACTAAATAAGTGGTCCAGAGGGTGCACGAGAAATATGGATTGTGGAGAAAGAAATATCCAATAAGTGGTCTAGCTACCGATGCTTTGTTTTATATATCTTCTGTATAATACGGTCATAAGCTTTTTGTAACAAATAAATTAAGGATGTTTTTCCTTCAAAATAAATAAGGATGTTTTTTTTCTTCCTTCTTTTGACAAATAAATTAAGGATGTTGTATTGTCCACATGATTGAATCTCCTAAGATTGATTTCCTTTATTAGATAAAGTCTGTGTATGTGGTTATTGTCATAGATCAATAATTATAGCTTTTCCTTCAACTTTTAGTCCTCCAAAAAATTTTCATCTTCACTTTTGGTCCTTCTTTCAAAGTAAACTCATATGTAGAATTCATATTTTTATGTAGAACTCATATGTAGGTAACTATGATTCCATATACATAAATATTAATGATATCAACTTGTTTTTTACCGTTCAACCTTGGAGCTTCTTCAATGCAGTTAAGTTTTAAATTAGTCGACTTGAAATCAAATATAGTTTTTTCTTCCACGATATTAGGTATTTGCCATCACGATCTAGTGTTTAACATTTTTTTTTGTTGACAGACGAGATGACAAAGCCATCATAAATTCACACACACAAGTAGAGGTATCGGAGTTCGAACCCCAGTCATGACGTCCAATCTAACAATTTCGGCATTTTTTGTCAGTTGAGCTAAGACTTATGGGACAGTGTTTAGCACTTTACATCTCGCACACATAAGGAATTCTTCTATGGAAAACCAAAGGCTTACTAGATCATCCGATCCCTTAACTTAATTCTTTGTTTTAAATTGGTCCCATAAATATTAAAATTTGTAAATTGGTTCCTTATCTAAGTTTCTGTTAATCATATTTGTCATCTCCGTCAATTTTTTAATGTCTAATATTTCTGATACGATTTTAGCCATTTGATTGCAGACCCATTGGTCTTCTCCGTTGGTGGTTCACTGTCACAAACAATGGGTCTGCAATCAAATGAGAACAAAGAATGTCTAATTTTTAATGTCTAATATTACATTGAAAAAGTTAGCAGAGATGACCAATATGATTAACTACAACTTAGATAAGGGACTAATTTGAAATTTTTTATAGTTATAGAAATATTTTGAAAAAAAGAATTTAATGAGAACGTCAAGTATTAATTTCATCAATTGATAGTACTGCTATACTGTTTCTCTTTTTTTTTTTTAACTAAAATACTCGATTTAAGTATGAAGTTTGATATTCAACTAATTAAGAAGGGTCTTGTTAACAAATATCATAAATGCCTTTGTTAAAGATTTAAAAAAGGAAACATTTGATAAATTTTATGTTGAAAAAGTTATTTTTGTAATGATTCAAAGTGTTGAATACACAACTTTTAAGATAAAATTTTCACTTTAAATTTCTTATCGAGTGCCCGTAAACACTTTTTAACATTTTCCTTAAAAAAAAGACAAACATGTGGGGAGATAGAGCCAATAATATTAAATCATCTTGTTGTGTGGAAAATTAAAGGATTGGTACTTACCATCCAGTTTTCCAAATACTTTATTTTCCAAATACATTGTTGAATAATTTACACCACATTTTGATATTTAGTAAATGACTTTGATTGACCTTACACTCCCATTGAGCCTCTAACTAGTATAAAACCAGTTAACTCCCTATGTATTATGCACATAACACTAAAATCACTTCTTAAAATGGCTAATTCCTTTTTCTTATCCTTTCTAATGTTGTTCCTTGCTGCTCTTATGCTTGTTCCTCAAGGGCTTGCTGATGCTGAATATTCCAAGTCCCAAATTTACACGCCTTCTATACACAAGCCACCAATTTATAAACCACCACATCACAAGAAATCAGTAACTTTCTGCACAAGAAACCCAAACCGTCCATGTTACCCTCCACCAATACATTTCTAAAGCATGAACGCGATGAGGCATATCAATATCTACTAAATAAGTGGTCCGGAGGGTGCACGAGAAATATGGAGGGTGGAGAAAGAAATATCCAATAAGTGATCCTAGTTACCAATGCTTTCTTTTATATATCTTGTGTATAATACTAAATAAGGTAGTTTTTCCCGATTCTAGTTTAGCTAGGAAACACACTTTTGTACGTAGAAGTTTTTCCCTATTCTATTTTTGTTAGGAAAAATATTTTGTTTTCGCAAGTGGTTTTTATTGGCAATTACTTTAGAACTATAGATTT
>Ga0228711_1009295_pt1 | contig 13410 bp, 6 predicted proteins | sample MedpolnodulmetaG_2_FD_177996 | JGI IMG/M metagenome (GOLD analysis project Ga0228711, IMG submission 177996) | Root nodule microbial communities from Medicago polymorpha collected in Santa Monica, California, United States - brown nodules | ecosystem: Host-associated > Plants > Roots > Nodule...
TTACGTACATATTTCTTAAGTTTTCCTAAGTACCTATAAATTGAACCACAATAATATTATTTTCAATAACTTTACAAACTACTAAATTATTGAAGGAATGAAATCCGACATATTTTACCTTTCAACATGATACATTCATCGATAATGAACGGGACCTCCAAGTTTAACTTCTTCGACAAGGTAAACAACCAAGTGAACCATGACAGCGAAGAATGATGGAGGAAATATCATTTCCATGTGGCATAAAGTGAGGATAATTTGGTTTTGCATTTCTTCCAAATCTTCGACTTTCAATACTTTACCACATAATTGTCTAAATAATGAGCATAACTCGATCAATACTGCTGAAACTTCAGTAGGTAATGTTGTCTGAATGGCTAATGGTAGAAGTTGTTCCATCAATATGTGGCCATCATGACTCTTCAACGTTCCTTTCAACTTAAGAGTTTCCAAGTCAATGCATCAAGAAATGTTGCTTGAATAACCATCAGGCACTGTGATATTCTTTAAAATTGCTAAAAATTCCCTCTTACTTTTACCAGTCAAAGTAAAAATTGCCGGAGAAATTTTTCCATTTTCATTGCACCAAAGGTCCGATCTTATGCCCATAACTTTAAGGTCTCTTCGAGCATCAACATGGTCTTTACTCTTTGAACTATCGCTAAGCAAAGTATATATGATATTATCCAACGCATTTTTCTCGATATGCATCGGGTCAAGATTATGACGCAGAAGATTGTCCTTCCAATATGGAAGTTCAAAGAATATGCTTTTCTTCTTCTAGATTGGAGGGTCCTCTTTTGTAGATTGCCTTTTGCCTGTTCTTTTTTTCCTTTTCTTCTGGTTTGGAGGGTCACCTTGTGTAGGTTGTTTCTTGCCTTTTCTTTTTCCCAACCCTGCTTTCTTTAGCTTTTTACCAAAAATGACCTTTATGTTTTCAACCTGTTGAAGAACTTGATGTCCAGATAATGTTACCGGTGGACTACGCATTTCTTGCTCACCATCAAAGCGAACCTTGTTCAATCTAAATTTGTGTCTCTGATCAAGGAAACGGCGATGACCCATAAAACACCATTTACTGCTATTTTTAAGACGACAAGGTTTAGTGTCGGTGTTACACGAAGGACATGCAAAATCGGTGTATGTGTTCCAACCAGAAAGCATACCTAACCCCGGAAATTCACTAATCGTCCACATCAAGGTGGCGTGTAATGTGAACACCTCTTTCTTAAAAGAATCATATGTATCCACACCTGTTCTCCATAACTCCTTCAACTCCTTGACTAAAGGTTGTAAGTAGACATCGATATCATTTCTTGGCGAATATTTACCAGGAATTATCATCGACATTATAAAAGATGTATCTTTGATGCACACCCATGGAGGAGTGTTGTATGGGATGAGCACAACTGGCCAAATCCCATAATTTGAACTCATTATACCAAATGGATTAAAGCCATCACTAGCTAATGCAAGACGCAAGTTTCGCGGGTCTGATGCAAACCAAGTGTGTTTCAGGTCAAATTGTTTCCAAGCTTCAGAATCTCTAGGATGCCTCATCATTCCATTGTTGTTATTATCAACTGCATGCCATCTCATATCCTCGGCAGTCTTTGATGAAAAAAACAGTCTTTTCAATCGATGTTTTAATGGAAAATAACGAAGAACTTTTGCTGGAACTTTTTTCTGATTATTGACAACACAATCCTTTTCCCCTGATTTCCATTTTGAAGTGTTACAAATTTTACAGGTCTCCCTCTCTTCATCTTCACCCCAATAAAGCATACAATTGTTGGGACATGCAGGTATCTTCACATAATTCATACCAAGTTTTGTAATTGTTTTCTTTGCTTCATAGAACGAACTTGGAATACTTGCAAATTCAAATGCATCCTTTAATAGCTCTAAAATCATTGTCAACGACTTATCACTCAACCCACACAAACACTTGATGTCATACAACTTTAACAAAAAAGACAATCTTGAATATCTTGTACATCCTTCATACAAAGGTTGTTCTCCATCTCTAGTTAATTCATAGAATTCTTTGGCTTCATTCCTTTCTTCACTTACACTTGGTATCACATCTTCATCTCGATCAATCCCTGCATTTGATGCAATGGGTTCCTTATTTGTCTGATCCCTATCAACTCCAAACGCATCATTGATCATGTTTTGAATAGGATCTTCAACAACCACCGTGTCTTGACCTATATTTTGAATAGTACTAGTTGAGACACTACTAGTTTCTCCTAAGGACTCCCCATGATGCAGCCAAACAGTGTACCCTTTTGGAAATGGTGACCACTTTAGGTGGTCGAACATTACACTCCTACTTTGCGGTTTTTTGAAACGACAAACTCTACAGGGGCATATTACTTCACCATTTTCCACTTCGTCTTTAAAGGCAAAATTAATAAATTCCATTATCCCTTGCTCGTGTGCAGCCGACGTTTGTGGCTTCATAATCCATGACTTATCCATTGCTTTAAATATAAAATATGGATTTCAATAAGTTAACATATACTTGTGCAAAAAAATAAGTTGACATATATTTTAGAAACAAAAAGCACCAAACAGAAGCAAATCAAACATATATCCTACAAGACACAATATTTCCATGTTTTACAGCACAATGAATAATAGTTCCAGCAATAACCAATCAGAAAAATGTGCAAACTTAATAGTTAAAGTTCAAAACACATGAGGGAAAAAGGACTTACATAAACAGCAGCAGACTTAAAAAACCAATAGCGCGAAATGCTTCTTTCACTGAGCCTAATCAAAATATCTGTGAATGACCAAAAGGAATAAACAATTAGGGAAACAAACAATGAATTCTTAAATTAAAATAGTATATCGCCAATCAAAAACACCGTCTGTGGACAAACAAAACAACCTATGGGCATAAAAGGGTGACACTACTACCATATCATGTGACACAATATAACATATGCACAAAATCAAAATGGGGTATCAGTCAGTAGCTAGTTGGAATAGAGGGAAGAAATAAACTCAACATAGCAGATGTACAAATACACCAAAGCTAGAGCATATACTAATAAAATTAAAGCTTGTCAAAGAAATATTAAAAGGCACTATAAAATTCTCTATCTCTCTGCACTGCAAAAAAAGTGAACTAAGAAAGATGACCTTGGTACTGTTACCATCGATGGTGGCATCATCATCCATTGTTGCCAACCTCCAAATCAATTCATTTTTAACTAATCCAATTGGCAAGATGACAATCTAACTAATAAAAATTGAGTATATAGAGAAGTTCGAATTCGATTGAAGCAAAACAAACAAGATGTAGATTTGAAGATACGGTAAGCGGTGTAACAAATAATATACTGACGATTCAGGGCTAAAGATTTCTGGCCTAGTTCACTTCGCTACAGGATTATAATATGTGTAAATCACAGTCATTCATTTTACACAATTTTAAAACAGAACCCCATGCCAAGTGCCCCATAGACTTTGAAAGTTTGCAAGAGCAATACAATACAAGTAACAGGTAGAATTACAATACAAGTTGATATTTGTAAAGAAATCCGACTTATTTAGTCACCAAAAACTTCAGCAAACAGTCTTGTGAGAGCGACTGTGATTGAAGGCATAATGAGGAAGAAGAAGGAGTGAGGAGCAAGTTGGTGAACGAGGAAGAAGAAGGAGTGACGAGCGAGTGTGAACGAGTTGGTGGTGAGTGAGTATGATATTTGGGGGTTTTGGGTAGAGAGCGTAAATGAAAGCGAGAAAGCGGGGAATGAAATTTTGGGTAGAGAGCGTAAATGAAATTACAACGCACCTTTTAATTCATTTAACAAAAAAATACTGCAACAGTTGCTCCAAACAGTCGCAACAACCGTTGCAAATGTACATTTTGAAGCAGTTACAAGGTGGGGGTCGCGGATGAAGTGTCGCAATTCGCAGTTTTTCTTCTAGTGTTTCACGATGTTTTGTCTGTTAACGTTAGTTGTGCGCGTTAGAAAGTAGGGGTATTTTGGTATTTTCGTGTAAGGGGTATTTAATCAAGTTGGAACCCAAAACTTTCATTATCTCATGTTACTTCTCTCTCTTAACAACAAGATCAGATTTTTCCTCCTCCCTCTCTCTAGATTTTCGACCTCAACCATCCCTCCTTCACTCAATCTCCTTTAAAGCATCAATCTTGCAAGAATCATGGTTTAGTGAAGTCTTGTACTTGATGATTGCAGCAAGGATGGTTTGGTGTTAGCTTTCACAACTTGAATTTCCCACTTTTGAGTCTTGCATGATCTAGGGTTTGGTTTAGAAGCTTGAAGAGCTTGGAGTTCATCTCAGATTTCAAGTGAGTTCTTAGATAGTATCATACCTTGGGCTGTTGATTGATTTATATGAGATGTTTGAACCATTAGATAATGTATAAACTTAGGTTTTAGTACCCTTTTGCTATGATTTGTTGAAATTGTGATGATTGTTGCCATGCATGCAAGCCATTTTGTTTTCCATGAACTATGTGTGTAGTGTGAGCATTAAGGACTTGATTTTTAGAGTTTTTGGTCAAAAACACGATTTTCTGCACTTCTGAACTGATGAACTTCGCTTGAAGCGAGCCCGGTTCGCTTAAGCGTGCAAAACGTCGAGACGACTGCTCTGTTCGCCTACGTGTTCGCTTAAGCGAACTGGCACTTGTACAACATGCTTTGAAAATTTTCCTTGTGGTCCAGAATGCTGACCGATGCTTTTCTTTGCAAACTTTTATAACTTTATAACATTAAGACCAAAGACCTTCAACATCAAGTCACTAATATACATTACATTGTACGATTCCTTTAGTGAGATGCATGAATAACATTCACAAATTCAATGTTTTATAACTTTATAACATTAAGACCAAAGACCTTCAACATCAAGTCACTAATATACATTACATCGTATGATTCCTTTAATGAGATGCATGAACAACATTCACAAATTCATTGAAGAATGGCATACGAGAGTTATGTATGATTTATGCTAGGTAGTGACTGATATCTAGGTGTGGGAAATACTTAGAATATTGCCTTAATAGATGAAACTATGTAGGTTAGCACGCCTCCAAGGCATATCAAGTTATGTATATGACTATGTTTATGTATGAACATGTCTTGTCTCTTGTAATCCACGCCGGGGGGACGGGACACGCTTCGCAAGGTAGGCCCGCACGACATTAAGAGGAGTCCGATGTACCTTAGCTAGGAACTCATCGGTCATGTAGGGGATTGTACTCGGGGTTACTCCACCCGATACTCTCCATAAAATCAACCCAGATAATAATATGTTACACCATGATATGCTATGTTTATAACAAGAATGACATGATTTGATATGATACAAGTTAGTTACAAGTGACGACGATCTAGGTATGCACGATCGTCTTAAGTATGCATGAGTTCACACACGTATAATCAACCAATCGGTTGTAGACACGTGGTAACCGTAGGTTTTTCACCCGAGGTTACTGCTAGCCTAGGACTTAGGTAAAACTCACTGAGACATTATGTCTCATCCCATTCCTTCATTTATTCAGGTTCACAGGTTGTTCGAGGCAAAGGTACGGAGAAGGCTTCAGATTGATCGTGCTTGGTTGGATTTAGCGTTTATGTCACTTTCTTGATGTTATTTATTATATATGTAGTAGGGTAATGAACCTTGTTGTACTTGTTTCATTCGACTTATTATGTATAATTATTATGACATATGACTTGAGACAACTTGTACTCTAAATCTTAACCTATGTTGTATTTCCGTATTGTATGATTAATGTATCCATTATCAGTTATAACGCACATGTAGAATATTCTAGACACGTTTTATATGGGCGTTACAATCTGTGTCTCAATTTAATGCGGCTTATACTTACATTTTCCTTCAATAAAGTTTATTTTGGTTTCTGGAAAAAAAATACACAGTTGCACGCAGTAAACAATCTTGACAATTTAATTAAAATTGGACAACTGAAAGTTGTGTCGCATGGGTAAATGTAGAGAATCTATTTCCCATTATAAACATGATGTGGTTAAGAAATTTGATTTGAAGAAGTGGAAAAGTGTATCCTTCAAGAAAGAAAGACATACATTGTCCAAAATCTTAAATTTCAAAAAGTAAAGATTGCTCTCAAAATTCAGCAAAAGATCAACTCCCATTTGAAATCATAAAATTGTTAATGTCCACCATTTTGTGATTTAGTATTTCCGTATTAATAATGAACACCATTTGTTTTCCCAAATCTAGCTAACACTATTGTTTATTCACACACCTTTCCACCTCATCTTGAGCTATATATCTTGTAACCCTATGTAAATTCTAAAGTTATTAGCGTGCTATTGTTATTAGATAATATTTTTTAGGCATTGTTAATGTAAAATGTTTTAGATTGCCATTCAAATCATTATCTATATATCTTTTAAAGTTAGCCATCATAATCTTTCAAAAATAAAAGTTAGACATGAAAAGAAAAAAAATCTTTTTTTTGGTACATATTATAATGATCAAACATTATGATTGATTGACCGTAAAAATTGTTTATATGTTCATGCATATGAATTAAATCATTTTTTTTTTACCTATACCAAATCATTTTTATTATATACAAATAAACAATGCAAGTTTTTGTTTTTTTATGTAGACGAAATGACAAACACTAGTATAAATTAACACATAAAGTGGAAGATTATGTGTTCGAATCCGAAACACCGCGTAATATATCTGCTTAACAATGTTGGTATTAACGTTTGTCTAAGCCCTACGTACGGATATACAATGTAAAGTTATTGTTGACAACTTCAACTACGAGAAGAAGAATAATAATTAAACTTGAAGCAACCACCATATAGAAATAAATATGATTGTACTCAGATAGCACGCTTAAAAACATATTATTGAGACGTCAATTGTTAGATATCTCTTCTTTAGATAAAAAGGAATCATACTAGGATTACACTATAAAGTATTTGGTGAGAATAAGCAGTCTCCCAATTTTGAACCTTAAGTCACTTTTACGGCTACATTTTTCACATGTAGATTATGACAGTCTTGACTAATTTAGGGGCCAAATATTATTGTGGCATAGTAATGTAGGTCGTCTATGTACGGGTTAAAATGATCTCCGTTTCCTAAATAAAATGAAAATATCCATTATTATAGTTTTGAAGTAAATAAATAGTATAAATGTATACATTTTAGAATTGGAAACATTAATCGAATATTTATACATCAAAATTTTGATAATGGAACAAATGAAGAGACTAAAAACTGAAGAGGATCTTAACTCGTTTATGTACACCTTTTTTATTTACGATTAGATTGAGCACAACTCTACCATATTAAAAGTGTTTCAAGTCAAACATATGTAACTATGAAGTTTTGATGTTCTAGCCTTATGAGAAAAAAAATATGGATCCTGTTGTAAATTCCATTAAAAATCACATCAATACATTTATGTATGGAGCAAAATTAGCAGCAACCAAAATTAAAAGGAACGCGACAATATTTGTTTATCCCGTTTGACTTAAATTTCTATCATTTTTTCCGAATTTCTTCTCGTGATCAAGAGACTCGATGATTTATCCCAACCCTAGTTTCTATCCTAAAAGAAACCAACATTTAGTCTTTGATTTCCTAAAGATCCCCTCTTTTGTTAAACCCTAATTTGCCTCACTCTTAACTTTTACTTAAAAATAAAAGAAGCACTATATATAGACTTAGTCTCCCTATTTATTTAAAATTTTAAGCAATGTGGGACTTCTTAAATTTGTTTATTTTCAACCAACACAACAATAATATTAGTTAATTTAGTTAAATATTCCTTCGGGGAGCCTGATAAATAATTATCGCATTGAACTTTGAGCAAGCACAAAATGACTTGAAGCTCTCTCAATTATATGATATTCAATATTAACTTTTTATTCAAATGAAGACTTTTAATCATATTTGACACACCAACAATCTTCACATCTAGTGCAAGTTCGTCCATTCATTCGAGATTGCTTCACATTGAACAAAAGCTTTTTCATTCACATTGACTTACACCCTCGTTGTCACTCAACATAACGAGACACATAATAAAAAAAACTTTCGGTACAAGAAATCAATCACATTTGGTCACATTAGATATATTAATCCTTTCACTTATATGATGTTCACTCTATTGTTTCGTTCAACTTTAACTCACACTTGAAACAACACCGTATTCATGAACGTGCTTCGTGAACTGAAACCACTCTCCTTCCTCTTCAACCACGGGTGTCACACAGATGATGTAATCAAGCTTTAGTTTATATATATAGGGCTCATGATTAGCTAGCTGGTATATGTATTTACGTGTCTAATTTTACAAAAATTGCACGTAGGGATCTACATCAAATGCATGAATATATTGCGTGTACATTTAGAACAAAACACGTATTTTATTTATCATCTTTAATAATAAATAATCTAGTAGCAAAGAAGATATGAGAAAAAGAAGTTATTATATAAGTAAAAAAATCAAATGCCATTTCATCTAACCCACTTCCTTAATTGTCCGATTTTAGTTGTATAGAATAATACCATGCGATATGTTAGCCAATAACCATCCAGATACGGATTAAACCTTTAGGTAACTTAGCTTTTTCATTCATAGGTTTATTAAAGTATTCATGATTTAAAATGAAACATGTGCCAATAACAAAGTAACGTATATGATGCTATATATTAATTTGAGAGAAAAGAGGAACGAATTGAGTTGCTAAGTGGGAAATGCAATGTATTGTTTTGATTAATAATAAAGTATATATACTTGATTTAAAATGTGGCCTATAGAAATAGGGCTTCTTATATTGCTATACAGATTGACAATGATCTGCTCCAATGTTGAAAGTGAGCACTAATTATATACTTAGGATAATTTAAAGTAAACTTCTTATCTTATAAAATTAATTAAGTGAGACAATATTCGCTAACATGACTCTAATGAAAGGATAGAGCCATCTTGTCATGGATATATAGAGGGGGGAGAAAAACATGCCCAAGGGGTCAATTTTGTTGAAAAATATATACTTTATTTGGTATACTCCATATCAGCTGTAGGTTTAAGATTTCGTTGCATTAGAAATTAAATAATGTTTTGAAGTGGAAAAGGAAAACAAAGGAATAAAAAATCACTTCAAAAATGTGTTTTTCAATTAAAAAACAGAGTTAAATATCAAGATAAAATTTCTTTTTGTAAATTTCTTAAAAAAATGTCCTTAAAATACTTGTTAGTTCAACATTTATTTTAGAAGACAACAATCTAGTTTTACTTTTTTTAGATGTTCAATATGATAGGGATTTAAATACATGTATTATATAATGAGTCATGCTAACCGGTGCTTCCGGAGCACTGATTAAGAAGTCAAATATAATAATATTTTGGATTAAATGCTTAAATAATGATCCAAAAAAAGTAATATTTACATTCAAAATTGTATAATCAATGTATCAAATGTTTCCTCTTTTGACTTCTTTAACCGGTGTTTGGGGCACTGATTAATATTATCCTTATATATAATATAATGATTTCCATAGAATGTTGTAGCCACTACTAGCCATCTATAATATATGAGTTAATATATGGTTGGCCAAAACCGTACAAATATAAAGGGAATATTAAGATTCTCATTTAGTTCACTAATTCCATATCTAAAGCTAGTAAGGAGAAATGTAAACCCTATTCATGAACCTTATCTATGTGAGCATAGGTCTTATCCATGATCATTATTCCAAAACAAAAGGACAATTTATATTGAAATTAAAATACAAAGATTTCCAAATACCAGAATAGTATATCCACAGATTCTCATTAGTCTATGGTTTCTAAACTCTAGTATCCATAAATACACTGACATTTTCACAAGGCCATTGACCTTACTTATGTAAGTTAATGTTCTTAAACACACTGACATTTCCACAGTGCCCCCACCCACTAAGCAATTTTTCAGTCCCTAATAATGGGCAATTTTTGTCCTTAAACTTGACCTTCACCAAAGGCCATTTCTACACAATCCCTTTAACATAAAGAAATGTATCATTTTTTTGGGAAGATATGATATTGTCTTGGTGGAAACAAACATACATAATTTCAATCCAACGTCATCCACACTAAATATAAGAAGTGTTAAATAAATTGTATCCACAATTACAGTCCCACTAAAACATCCTTTGTCTCTTGCACTGTACACAACAACTCTTCAATATTCCAAGACTCTCTTAAGTCTACTCTAAATTCTTATTTGTTGTTGGAAAATTTGGTGTATGAATGGTGAAGAATATGTACACGTTCATGGTTTCTATGCATTGAGAGCTTGGTACCACTACTAGTTAAATGGGTTGGGTGGATTGATCCTCCAAAAAAGATTACATGATATTTTCAATCCATTTTATTTTAGAATGGATTAAAAATAAAAATAAAAACTAGTTGGAAAAGGTCGGTTAAGTAGGGAAAATCCACCCAAAAAAATTAATTTTTAAAACAACAATAATTAAATTTAACTTATTTTGGCACAATCAGCCAATCCAATGAATTGACGAGTTAGGAACATCATGCTAAATGAATCAATTCTTTGAGAAACCCTAACTCGAACACGATAAATGCAATCCGTTTTACCATCCCAATTTTGTGCCTTGCCATTTGTAGTTGTGAATTTTCAAAACGATTTAATCGATCATCACATGTTATTTAATTTTTAGGTTGATCTTAGACTCAGCGGCGAAGCTAGCATAATTTTTACGAGGGGGCCAAATAACAAAATATATTTAAAAATTAATATATTAAACTTAACCAATAAGTAAAATAAATTTATAATAATTTTTACTTATATTTAATGAAATGACAACGAAGAAACTAAAATCTAACAATAATTATTTATAAAAGTTGAGCTCTATAGAGTTTTAAGAAGTCGAATTTATTTTTTAGCCTTGAGTCTCGTCTTTTAAAACTCTAATATGATATGTTAGCCAGTTTAAAAGTGTACTTCATATTGACAATTTAATAGAAAAAAAACTTGATGTAGACTAATGACTATTTTTTACACAGATAAACAATATTCAATCATTCAAATTGATTGAGTGCATTGACACAAGGTGACATTTTAAATAGTTTGACCGTATATAATATCACATTTCAATATTAGTTTATAATAAACATTTAAATATACAAAGAGTTAATGTAGATTAATAATCTTTTTTTTTTTGTCAAGTAGTCTAGTGGCTAGAATTCACCCTTTTTAAGGTGAATAAGTGGGGTGTCCGGGGTTCGAACCCTGGCCCTGCATATAATAATAATAATAATAATAATAATAATAATAATAATAATAATAATAATAATAATAATAATAATAATAATAATAATAATAATACAGAATAAAAAATATTATTCATATTTACTTAAATATATTGGTCTGATAAACCTTAAAAGTTTTTTATAATTTGTGGTCTAACCTTTTTAGTTAAATAGGATTTTAAAAAAGTTTTAGTTTTCTCTTTATAAAAAACAAGTCTGGCATAAACATAACGTAGACTATATGGTAGGTCAATCTGAGTTATTTTTACCCCAATCCACACACCAACATACTCCAATGAGTCACAATATAGTAAAAATCATAATTCACTATAAATTTTATTATTAAATATAATAATTATATTTAAAAAGAATAATTTTTTGAGTAGTTTATATTTAAAAAAATAGTATTTTTATAGCTGTTTTTAAAGAGATTAATTTTCATGAAAAACAAAACAAATCAACTTTGTTAATTTTTTATAAATAAATAGATAAATCCCAAAAAAGTAATGCCTAAATTATTGAATGTGAAAACCCATTTTTTAATAATCCCTTTGTTTCATAGAAATAAAGTAAAGGTTGTATCTAAATTATTGGAAAGCTGTATGTAAAATTAATTGATTAGGAATATAATCATCACGATTTCCATTGTGCAACCATTTTTTTCAATTCAAAACTAGATGGAGTAACATCACAATAAAAAAAGCCTATGTTAACTCAATAAAGTTAACTGCATTATACAAGTTTTGTCAAAAAAAGCAATAAAAAAATACCACTCAATATAATATCAAGCAAATCATAAGTTGTGGCTCTTGTGCTTGGTGAAAGATGAGCTAAGATGCAGAAGCAATAATTTGGGGGTCCTTAGTTTTCTCGTATAACAAACTTAATTGAGAATATTCTTAGTACATACTTCCCAAACTATAAAGGTATTAACCCTTTTATGATATATCCACTAAGGACATTAATAAAAGTAACAAAACCAAGTTGTATTGGACTTGAACTAGAAAACTTGTAATGTACATTTGGGACATGGCAAAAAGTTATAAAGCTTCCTCATTTGGATCTTGACACAAAGTGTTATAAATCTTACAGATATAGATCTTATTGAAGTTTTTGTGTTCTTAGACATTGCAGAGGCACCATTTACATGCATTTCTATTGGAGAACTTTTTTCTTTTTTACACAACACAAAATACTACGATTGGATGATTGCAGATAATTTGTAGAATTTGATATTAGTAACTAGGTTGAATTTCAATTATCAAAAATCTTCAATTTGATTGATAATAATTTGATAATTTTAATCAATATGTTGTTTTGAGTGGTAGTGGTATTTTTTTTTTGTTTTTTTATATATGAAATTTACGGTGAGGAGATCGTCTCATTCAAGGTAGAAAAGATCGCAATGCTCTTCTTATAAACTATGGAGCCCATGCCAAGCACGGGAAAATATTTTCATTTGCATTTCCTTTCTTTATTAAATAAAATAGACCATTTTCCATGTTATAAAGTCTTAAAATAAAAATACAATGTACTTTAAGAAATATTTAATGAGTGGAAAATATTTGAGAGTTATTTGGGTGATAATAATGCACAATTGTAGTTGTGGCATAAGTGAATCGTGTGAAATAAATCATGCTCAAATTTTGTTTCAAAAACAAAACAGGGGTGCATATCCAAGTAAAGAGATATGGAAAGAAATAATGAATTGGATAGTTTTATGAGATTTTTTCTAAATTGCCTTTACAAATTGGTGGGCAATTTACCCAAACAAATAAAAAACAACCACATATCCTCCATTTTAAAAATAACATTTATTATTTTATTTTATAATTTTAACATGTATTTTATTATTTGCATATTCACCCCATTTTAAATTAATGATATTTTACAATTTGAACATAAAAAATATCACCGCAGGGAATCGAACCAAGGCGCACACACACTTTTGATCATATGACTTAACCACTTAACCATTTCTTCTTTCATGCAATGAAATGGAATGCAAACTATATGTTATCAGCGAGCAATATTTTTTTTGCAGCGTCTTATAATCCAAGCTTTAGTAACAAAAAATCAATTTATATGTG
>Ga0228711_1009296_pt1 | contig 13410 bp, 5 predicted proteins | sample MedpolnodulmetaG_2_FD_177996 | JGI IMG/M metagenome (GOLD analysis project Ga0228711, IMG submission 177996) | Root nodule microbial communities from Medicago polymorpha collected in Santa Monica, California, United States - brown nodules | ecosystem: Host-associated > Plants > Roots > Nodule...
AGGGAGGGTGTAGATCGGGAGGTTGGTGGTTTGGGGGTAAAGAGAATTAGGGACTTTAATAGTGCTTTATTAGGAAAGTGGTGTTGGTGGAGAGAGATAGTTTTTGGTTTAGGGTGTTGGCAGCCCGCTACGGAGAGGAGGGAGGCCAATTGTGTGAGGGTGGTCGCGCAGCATCTAGTTGGTCGAGGGACATAGCCGCATTATGGTCGGAGGTTTGGTTCCACGGTAATGTCAATCGGTTTGTTGGAGATGGTAAAAATACTCTCTTTTGGACGGACGTGTGGTTGGGAGGAATGTCTTTTAGAGATAGATTTACTAGACTTTTTGAGTTGTCGTTACTGAAGGGGGAGTCTATTTCTGGCATGCATGCGTTAGGGTGGGGGATTGAGAGAGAGGCTTGGCGACGGAGGCGGAGGTTATTAGCGTGGGAAGAGGAGTTTGTGGGGGAACTTAGACTTTTACTTCAAAATGTCTCTTTGCAGGTTGATAGAATTGATAGGACGGTGTGTTGGTTGGAAACATCTTCGGTTTACACAGTTCGAAGTGCATATAATTTTTTGAATGATAACTCTTCTGTTGATCTTGTGGTGCCCGTGTCTTCTTTGTGGCATAAGGACGTTCCTTTGAAGGCGGTGTTATTTGTCTGGCGTCTGTTTCGTGATAGGCTTCCTACCCAGGATAACCTTTTCCGATGACAAGTTATTGATGTTGCTGCTCAGGCTTGAGTGGGGGAATGTGGGGAAATGGAAACATCTTCACACTTGTTATTACATTGTCAGTTTTTTGGGGCTGTTTGGTACTTTATTCTCAGGTGGCTTGGTATTTATTCTGTTATGTCTTATGATATATCAAGCCATTTTAACCAGTTCAGTATTATTGGTGGTCATGCCAAGTCAAAGAGATCTATTTTACAAGTTATTTGGTTTGCAACAGTGTAGGAAATTTGGAAAGAAAGAAATAACAGGGTCTTCAACGATAACAAAATGCGCAATTCAGCAGGTGGTCGTCAAGATTAAGTCGTTAACTTTCATGTGGTTGAAAGGGAAATATGTCAATCTTCCCCTCAATTACCATGGTTGATGGCTTAGTCCGTTTATCATCTTAGGCATTGGTTAATTGTTAGTTTCTTTTGTTTTAGTTCGCTTTTGCGGTTTGGCTTTGCCTTGTAAATATAGTCGTGACATTGTTTGGATTTTGGTGTTTCTTCCTTAGCACATCTTGTGCTAGGAAGACCTTTTTGATGTGGTAATACAATTTCATTTTAGCCTCTTCAAAAAAAAGTATTAACAACTACAAAAGAAAATGATCCAATAGAAATTGAAGCAAATCCACACACATCATATGCACTATCCATCGAACCCGACTAGGGCGCGAAACTAGATATCAAAGAATAGTGTTTTGTGAGCTCCATGTTCTTAAGTAACAAAAAAATGAAGAGCATGGTATGTGAGTTAGTGGATGCAAATGGCCAATGGAATGAAGAAATTTTGAAAGATTGGCTTCCAGTGGATGTTTTGGATAGAATTAATGCTATTGTACCTCCAGAAAATGAGAATGGGAAAGACTTGAGATTGTGTCCAGGATCTAGAAGTGGTAAATATACAGTGGCAGCTACTTATGATATATTGTGTGATTTTGACAGTTTAAATGTGGATAGTGATTGGAGGAAAGTTTTGTCTTTGAAGGTTCAGGAAAGAATTAGACATTTTATGTGGATAGTTAAGCATAATCATCTATTAACTAATTACAGGAAGCATAAAATGCATCTTGGTAATGCTTATTGTAGACATTGTGGAGATACTATTGAGACTACCATGCATGTTCTTCGTGATTGTCCTATGGCGATGATGATTTGGGTTCGTATCGTTGATGTGGATTTTAGATATCAATTTTTTAATGTTAATCTTGATAATTGGCTACACCTAAATCTGAATTTTGCTGGAAGTGTGAACGTGGGGAAGTGGTCGGAGCTTTGGTCTATAACGTGTCACTCACTTTGAATGTGGAGGAATAAGGAGGAGCATTGTACGGACTTTGAGAGACCTCAACAGCCATGGAAACAAGTTATAAATTATGCTATGAGATACATGGCAGCGGGTTATGTTAATCATGATGATGTGAATGCAAAGCAACAATTTATGGTTAGTTGGACTTTACCACTGTCAGGTTGGGTTAAAATCAACTCAGATGGAGTGTGTCAAGGTGGCTTACGAGTGGGGTGTGGTGGTTTGATTAGAGGAGATGCAGGAGAGTGACTTTGCGGTTTTTCTAAATTTTTGGGCAATTGTAGTGGTTATGTTGCAGAGTTGTGGGGTGTTTTGGAGAGTTTGAGATTGACCCGGAGATATGGATTTAGCAAGGTAGAGGTGCATGTGGATTCTAAAGTGGTTGTGAAGAACTTAACTAGTGATGGTGATGTTGAAGTTGCAGGTTCCAGTTGGTTCAAAAAATTCGCCAATTGTTGAAATTAGATTGGGAGGTTAAGGTGTGTCACACGTACCGCGAAGCTAACTTTTGTGTGGATGCCTTAGCAGTGATGAGTTGTAGAAGTGGTTCCAAGATGATTATTTATGAGCAACCGCCAGCTCATATTAGTTCGCTTCTTTTTGCTGATTTTGTTGGGATATTACGTTCCCGTAGTGTTGCCTTGTAGTTGTTTTTTTGGGGCTTAGGGCCTCTTTATTTCCAAAAAAAAATGTATCAAAAAAATGAACTCATATGTTTTTCAATTTTTTTTAATCGGCAAAAAAATATCGAATGAAAAAATTACACTCATGTAATGTAACCAACCGGTAGAAAAAACTAACAAGAGGGAAAGAAACTAAGGCCACTACCGACCTAATAAAACCATCCTAACAAAACAGCACCAAAAATCTTGACTATTGTAAGTAAAAATAATCGTTAGGTTTAAATGCTTTAATTTATTTTATTGAGAATCATCAATGTAATTTTTTTTGTTTAAAATCATCAATGTAATTGCCAATACATTCGGTACTTTGTATAGAAAATAAATGAATAAGGCTATTATAGAAAAAAGATGATAAATTTCCTCAAAAAAAGATAAGTTATTATATAAACAAGAGTTTTGCTAACCGGTGTCGTCAGGACAATGGTTAAGGAATCTATAAATAGAAATTTTGTATTGTAAAACATAAATGTTAATTTTGACTAGGTAATAATTACACAACTTTTTCTTGAAAATTTACTTGTTTTGGATGCTTAACCAATGCCCTTAGAGCACTGATTATCATTCTCCTATAAAAAATAGTAACATAATTTATTAATTGTCTTGGTTTGAGAGTAAAATGTGAAAAAAAATGAAAAGTAAAAAGGAACGGAGGTAGTACAAATTTCACCACTTTTTATTCAATAATCCTTTCGTTTCACAATACTTGTAGTTTTAGAGAATAAGTTTGTTTCATTTAACTTGTGATTTTCATGTTTCAATTCAACATTAATCATTGGTTTATTGTAGAGAGAATAATACTACCTTCATTCCTTTTTAATTGTAATTTTTTTTTTTGCATTTAAAGAGAAATAATACTCTTACCTGTTTATTGTAGAGAAAAATAATATAATGAAATAATGAATGGTTAAGAGATTATAGAAAAAAATACAAAGAATTTTATCAAAATTAACTAAACGTGTTTGATTTCATGGTATGTGCAAATTTCTCAAGAGCGACAAATACTATGAAACGGATGGAGTATCTTTCACTTTGTATTTATGATAATAATTTCTCTCTTTCACACACACATTTTTTTTATATGCGTAAAATTAGGGGTGGCAAAACGCGTTCGGCCCGTTGGGTCAGCCCGTTTAACCCGCCATTTTAGGCGGGCTGGGGTGAGATTTTGAGCCTATCTCTCTAGTTGGCCCGCCCCTGTTAAGTCCGTTGAAAAAGTAGGTCATAGCGGGGTGGGGCGGGCTGGCCCGCGAGCTTATTAAACTTTCTTTTTTTTACTATTAGTGACCGAATTTTTAATTTACACACCCCATAAACAATTGGGCCAAATGATACCAACCCAACCTCAAATTGTCCCACTCGCTCTTATAGTGATAAGTGATAATTGATTTACCACTAGTTCACTACCTCTAGAAAAAACTGATTCACCACTGCATTATATTGAGACTTATTTCATGTTGTTGGATTTATTTTGTAATTTGTTTTATGTTGGATGTATGGTAGATTTATTTTGAGATTTGATTAATGTTAGAGTATTTATATTGAATTTATTGTTTTTATAATAGCAGCGTATTTGTTAGTAATAATCGACAAAAATTTTATTTAAAAAATAAACGGGTCAGCCCGCTAATCCGCCTTTAGGCGGGGCAGGGTGTAAGTTTGAGCCCACTCCCTCAAGTTGGCCTGCCCTACCCCACCCCGTTTTTGGCGCGATAATAGCGGGTTGGGCCTAAACGGGGCAGGCCAGCCCGTATTGTCATCCCTACGTAAAATGATAAAACCACTCGTTCATCCTGAGATTGTGAGAATAATGCTTCAATTTGTGTATTGGGAGTTAATTTTTACTTCAATTTAACTTGAGTGCAATGTATGTCTAATTTTTTTATTGTGACTACTGATAAATCTGAAGTCAACTTATATATTTTTTTTAGGCTTAATAGCAGTTTTCGCCCCCTAACTTTCACGAAGTTGCGATTTTGGCCCCCTAAGATAAAAAAAACTACAGAACCGCCCCCTAAGTTTTGCAATTGTAGCAGTTTTGGACCCCCAAGGTCAAAAAAAAACAAACACATGACACCTCACTTAGGGTGCCACGTCAGCGTAGACCGAGTCAAATCCGCTCAAAGTCATTGTCGGAGCCAACACACAATGAATTCATGAACTCACTCGTAAAAGTCAACTTATATAATATATTACTTAGGGGTGTTCGTGGTCCGGTTTGGATTGGTTTTGAGACAAAAACTCATCCGATCCAAAGATAAAATTATATGCGGTTTGGTTCAGTTTTGGATGATTAATTTTAAAAACTGATCTGATCCGATCCAATTTAATGCGGTTTAATTTGGATCAGTTTTTGGATATCCAAATTACAAATTATAACTTTTTTAATTAATAGTAATCTTATAAAAATATGATAAAATAATAGGTTTGATACGGAATATAAAAAAATTGATTTATAAAAATATGATTTATTATCTTTGAAACATATGAAATAGTAACAAAATTGATTTATAAAAAAATTAATAGTACAAAATAAAAATGATTTATTATCTTTAAAACATATGAAATAGAAACAAAATTGATTAAATTAAACTCATATGTAGTATTAAATGAATTAAAAAGAAAATAAAAAATAGCTTAATATAATATATTATACTTAAAAAAATGGAAATATATATTAAAATATATGTATGCGGTTCAGTTTGGTTTGGTTTGGTTTTGAAAATTCAATCCAAAATTCGATCCAATCCGAGCGGTTTTCATAAAATGTCATCCAAACACATCCAATATTATTCTGTTTTGTGCGATTTTTGATTTTTTTTGGATCGTTTTGCGGCTTTAATTTGGATCGGTTTGGATTTGAACACCCCTAATATTACTCTCTCCGTTTCAAAATACATGTCGTAGTCAACCACTTCAGACATGCCAATAAATAACTTTGATCGTTAATATCTTTAATTATCCAAAGTAAAAAATTATAACAATTTAATATTTTGTAAATATTTATCGTATCAAATCGAACAATATCTTATATACTAACATTTGTGTTTATATGTTAATTAAATAGTATGGTCAAAGTAAGTCATGCGAATAGTACACATTGCAAAAATACGACATGTATTTTGAAACAGATGAAATAGGTAATAGTAATTATTAAGGTAATTAATTAGAATTAGTGTAATCTTAACTCAACTTTGAATTGGTGTAATATTTTTAAAAAAATCTTTTTATCTGTGCAAACTAGTTTTTTTGTAGAGGTACAGTGTATACTAGTTTTACCGATGAATATGCAATATTAAAAGTGTTTATATGATTTATATAATAGCTAATAGTGTTTTTATTTTATTTTTTCTGGAAAGAAGTAGTTAATAGTGTTATTAGTGTATTCTTGACAACGATGTAATAGGGATAACTTGAATTTCCAATCTCATATTTTCGGAAATCATATTATAAATCTTGAAACAAGCACACCCTTATTCCTATAAACCTACTTTAAAAAAAAATTAGTGGTAGAGTTTTTAGTGTATACTTAGTTCTACAAACCTACATTAAATTTTTTATGATTGACAACAATACTAAGTACTACTTATAGAAAGAAGTAGCTATAGGTTTTTAGAATTAGTGGTAGAATTTTTATTTTTAATGTAGGCTTAATGTAGGTGTGTAGAACGGTAATTCTATAAATTTTTAGTGGTAGAATTTTTAATGTAGGTTTGTAGAACGGTAAGTCACAACGATGATACTGAATATTCTACCAAAACCAAATGTGAATTATATTTGAAATTAAAAACATATGAAATAAAATGCAAATTATTTTATTAAAAATTCAAGGATGAAAGCAAACATAATGTAACTAAAAAACAAAGACTTCAACCCACGTTGCTCATTGCCCTTCGGTACAATCTACATGCTTAAAAGACAGAGTTTTTTGTTGAAGGTCATAACCAACCAACAAATTTTGTTGAGCTAAGCTCCCGAAGATAGCACCATCCTTAGACGAGGCAAAAGCAAAGCAAAGAACATCTTTAGCAACTTCGATAAATGTATTAGTAGCATACAATAAAATATTTGCACGTTTAAAATGTGCGGTCATATAAGGAAAATCATATTCTTCATCTGATGACGAATTATAACATAGACTGAATTGTTGATTAGGATCATCAACACGTTCTAGAGTCACCAAATCTACCATTGCTGAATTCAATTTAGTATAAACATCAGGTGGTACAAATGTCACAATTGTACTTGAATCAATTATGATGTTACCTTCTTCAACACCTTTTAAAGACCCTGCAAATTCTACTCTTTTGTCTCCAACGCTAAATGCTTCTATTGTCAAATAGTAGAAAAATGAAGGGTCTTTTTTAACTATAGGAGTTGACAATACATTGTGACCAGAAACAATAGCGGCATTTCCAAAATTGAGTTTACTCGACCCCATTGACATATTTTTTAACGTAATTGACAATTCCACCAAACAATAAGAGAATTTACCACCAATTGACGATCCCAATTGTGTTATTAGAGATGCCGGTCCACCTCCAAGGCCAACTACACCCGAGCTTACGCGTTTAAACGACCCTGTATTGTTAGTTCCACATCCTATAACAGTTTTAGGAAATGAAATAGGACTCCCATTGGTAGATTCCAATGTAAGAGTCTCAAGACTAAGATCTCCTTGTGAATGTGATTGATTGCCATAATTAATAGAATACTCACAATTTTTTTGGTCATTGCAAGAGGTATCTTTAACAGATTGACATAGTTTAGACGAACAAGAAATGTTTTTGTAACTTGATGACTTTGATGGATTAAACTTAGGAGTGGTTTGGTTGTAACATTGTTCACAAGGCTCGCATTGAAGCCATACAATGTCACTACCTATATCGACAATACCATATGACTTAAGTGGTGGGGTACCAACTGAATAGCTCATGATATAATCACCCTCATAAGAGATTACAGTTGATTCAGGTGTACTTGCAAGAGAATTCTTATAGAAGTGACTGACACGATTGATCGAACGATGTACTGCATCGACAACATGTTGGTATTTGTTTTGTGTAGGTTTGTAAAATGGTGATCTTGAGGAGTCACGGTGTATAAGTTCAACACTAAAACCGTTGCTTACAGCATGAGAAAAAGAAATACTAAAACAAAGGGAAAAGATAAAAAGGGTAAGAAAGGAAAGTGTGTTCATTGTTGTTGCCACAAAGAAATCGGGAGAGGTTTGATTTTGATGTGAGATTTGCTACAACTTTTAAGCCTTTTTTATATGGACTTTGTGACTGTAAGAACGACTAGTAGATAGACGCCTGAAAATTTGTGATTAATGCTACTACATTTAATGGTAATTAATTTTCAAATGGAATTTGGTTAATGGTGGGGTAATTAATTTCCATTTGACGCAATTGCATTTAATGGTAATTTCAACGACAAATTTTTTGAATATAACAGAAAAAGCAATAATTTTTTTTTATAATATTAATAGGGTCTTGCTAATAAGTGTCTTAAGGGTATTGGTTAAGGAATCCAATGCTCTAAGCCACTGGTTAGCATTCTCCATGTTAATATATTCACAACAAAACAAGAAGAAAGAAAGCGATGAAACTTTTCGAAAAAACTTAACTACGAAATTGTGAATATGCTGCTACAATAAACAGAATATGTTAAACAAAAACTATTCTTTAAGTAAAGGTTAAATAAATACTAATAATAGTTGTATAATAATTTTTTTATGACGGTGCATATTACTATTTTTATTGCACAAATATCATTTTCACTTTATCTAAAATTTTCATTATATGAGTTTAATTTTGATATGCTGGTGTTGATGCAAAAGAGAATATAATGCAACGTCAACCAATCATAATTACATAGTATAACAAAAAATGTTGATTATTAATTATAGTTACACCCCATAAATTTTCGGTTACACCCACTTTAGACAAAAATACCCTTAATGGGTATTCTCGCGTTTTGTTTTTCATCTAAGGGGTACATAGACGTTTAGTTCACGTATGTATCACTTACTTTTTCACATATGTTTTCTCACTTCACGTATACCTTCAATTCTTGCGTGAAATTGGTATTCAATTCATACTTGTAACATACAAAATTTTGATATAGTTTCTTGTCACATCATATACCTGTCATGCCTCCATCAAAGGGAATAAGGCCAATTGAATATGTAACTGGTATGTTCCTAGATCACTAGCCAATGATAACATAAGTAGAGTTGTTGCCAATTCAATTCAATTGACACATATGTTTTCCACAAGAAATTCAATTCATGTATACTTGTTCACTTTATTCCTAAAAAATACAAGTGAAACCGGTTCCCGTATACCTATATTTATGGAGTAAATATACAATTATCTCCAAAATTATAAGTTTCATCAATTATTCTTTTGAAATTAACAAAACTTCAACTACCCTATGAAATTGCACAACGTTGATCAATTTACCTCATTCTTTAAATTCTTCTGTTAGTCAACATGACGTTCTGCAAATACTCCCTCAAGTTTTGCACCCTCAAGTTTTGCACTTATGTGCAAAATGTCCACTGAACTTGATTTTTTTTCCTTATTCTTCAAAGTGACTGCATTATCACTGAATTGTGGAACATATTAGCTAATTTTTGAAGGTATACATCCATATATGTTCCCTGAACTCCAGATATTTTTATTAAGGTTTTTTTTTGTTGAAGTTTTAACTGCCTTTAATGTTTTTCCCTACCTTACTGCAGTTTCGAGAGGCCTTCAGTAGCACTGATGGTCGTATAAAGCTTGAGCATTCCATGGAAGGAATTGTCAGGGGAATTGAACATGTAATGTTATTTTTGCTTGCGTAAATATTTGGAAGAGTTAACTGCAGCTCTTGAGGTGTTGTGTTAATTTAAGTTTAGAATTGTAAAAATATTGAAAAATTTGATTCGAGATTGTGCGTCTGTACCATTCACACATGTGATTTTTCACTTCCTCTTCCTCTTGCTTCTCTTTTTTTGACTCTTTTGTTTGTCAAATTCTAGTATTGACAATATGACATTAAACTATTTCCCTTGCATTTAAGTATATTGACCAAGTTCATCATTCAGAGTGATAAGGAGTTAGAAGGTGGTGTCAATTATAAGATTCATGCAAAATGGGTGAAATAGAGAAATGCTTTTTAAGTGTAACATGTGATTGAAACTTAAATAAAAAAATACGGAGTATACCGTCAAAAACTTAACTAATATGCATCACAATTCAGTGATAATGTAGTCACTTTTAAACTCACTTGGGTTGTCCTGGTGGTATTGGCTTGGGACCTGGGAGTGTGTTCCTTCTCGAGGTCTCAGGTTCGATTCTCTCCAGTGTCAATTTAAGTGGGCTAATTTAACTTCTTCAAAAAAAATGCAGCCACTTTTAAGGATAAGAAAAATATATATGAATTTTCAAGTTCAATGGGCATTTTGCACATAAGTGCAAAACTTCAGAGGGTATTTACAAAACGTCATGTTGACTAACATAAGAATTTGATAGAGGAGGTAAATTGATTAACGTTGTGCAATTTTAAGGAGATAATTGATAAAACTTACAATTTCGGGGGAGGGGATAATTGCCTATTTACTTTATATTTATGTCAACTGTGTTTTCAAATGATTGAAAGACACAAAAGAAAAAATGAAGATAAAAAATAGAAATCACATAAACAATGGTTTAGCTGTGCAACGTTGAATTGATATTTGATAGAAGACCTTATGCTTCAATTTTGAATTGTTTATCAAAATCGGTTACTTTTGATGGATGTTTGTGAGAGGTGAAAAGTTTTTGAAAGAGATTAAAAATTGCTTTTGAATTTATTTTTATGAACAAGGGTTTTCTCGGTATTATGACTTAATTTTAATAGATTTTGGATGCAATTGGATTTTTTTGGGTGTAACTGGAAAAACTCTAAATACATACTTACTTGCTCAAAAAAAAAAAAATACATACTTACTTATTTTTATTATTTTCTCTCTCATCAACAATCCGAACTTAGTTTTTTCTCCCTAATTGTCTGCGAGTTTGGAGGAGAAGAGGGGAAGACTTGAGAAAAAAAGAAATGAGCAAGTGGAAGAAATAGAGGAAAAAGGGAGGGGAGAGTTTTGAGGGGTTAACTTTTCTTCATAATACTAAACTCTTCTTATTTTGTGGAACTAAAAAATTGTTTTATTTGGGGGAACTAAAAAATTGTATTGGAGGAAGACTTTGGGAGGTTTTTGAGGGTTTATATGAATTCTTCAAATTTAATCTAATCTATGTTGTTATATTATTTTTTAAATTAAAAATATAGTAATCATATGCATTAATTTATGTGACATCTTTACATCTCCCCCTTCTTCTTCTCTCTCTTCTCCTTCTCAAACCCTAGCCGTCACCCCTTTCTTCTTCTTCTTTTCAGAGGGGTGATTTAGGGTCAATTTTGACCCAAAAATCACCATTCCGAATTGTTTTTCCTTCTATCCTAATTGAATAAGTGATTTCACATATTTTTTGTTTTCTTTCGTTTGTTTTTGTGATTTCGTCGTCTCTGAACGACTCTGTTTGTTTTGATTTGTCGTCTTTGTGCGGTGTGTTTTTGATTTTCCGTGTTAGTGCGGTGTTTATTTGATTCAGGTTGAAAGATTAGCTTTGAGCAAGTGCAGATTCCATCAATGACAATGACTTTGGCTTCGTCAACGTTGCAGATCCGGAGACATGAGTATTACGATGACATAAATATAGTCATATTAGTAATATTTGTAGGCATACGTACTTTGCCGTTTTATGCTATTAACATGGATGTTGTGAGTTTGTTCACAGATTCATCCTTTTTGTTTTTAGCGAATTTGGATTTGTATTGTATCGATGTACTCTATCAATTTGAATGAATGAATATCGTTTATTTTTGTCAAAAAAAAAACATTAATTTATCATTCTCAAAAAAACTTACTCTTTTAAATTTTTTGAAAGATTTCTTCATTTTCCCTCATATTTTCCACCCCTCAAAGCCTTCCCTTCCTCTTCCCTCCTAACTCGCAAACAAAGCCTAAGTTTCTTCGGGTGGTTTTGAGTCAATTTTTTACTTGAAATCATCCATCTTAATTTTTTTTCCTCTCTATTTTAATCTAAATAAGTGATTTTTCACATAAGTCTAAGTTTTTTCTTCGTGATTTCTTCATCTAAGCGTGGTGGTGTGTTGTCCGTTGTCTTGTACGGCGTTGTTTGATTTTCCGTCTTGTTGCGGTGTTCATTTGATTCATATCGAAAGATCGATTATTCAATCAAAGATTTAGGCATCAACGTTGCAGATCCGGAGGCATGAATATTCTAGTCACTTTAATTTTATCATATAATATTTTTGTAGGCTTGGATGTTGTGAGTTTGTTCACTAATTCATCATTTACGTTTTTAGCAGTATTAGTATTGAATAATGTACTTTATCGATTTGAATGAATAAATATCGTTTTGTTTTTGTAAAAAAATACATACTTATTTTTTTAAAATTTTTTAACGGGTGTCCTTGGAACACTCTGAAGATCTTAAATAAGTTTTTATGAAAATTTGTTTATTAAACTTTTTTTTGAAGGATTGTTTATTAAACTTAATAAATTGAAAATTATAATAGTTGAATTTTTGAAAAAATAATGTCTAAATTTAAAATCATTAAAGAGTATCTTTCGGAGATTCGTCGGCAAGACTTTTTTTATAAGGTAATTGCTTATTATCAAAATTTGATGATGCTAGTAGTTTATTTTTTAATTTTTAAGGAATGATGCTAGTAGTTTATTGTTGAGGGTATTTCTAACATGGGTCCGTACCCTTAATATTTCAACAAATAACTATTTATTAAAAAAAATTAATAAACTAGAGTTTAAGAAAATACTCCCTCCGTCCCATGTCAAATGATGTTGTTTAATTGTAACAAAAAAAAATAATGTTGTTTAATAATACGCGGTATTTATCTAACTTATTTTAATCATATTTTTTTTATTAATATACAAATATAATTTGTATCATATAAGTGTTGAATTCATCTCGATGAATATTTTTAAAATACTCGCTATACATATATATTTCTTCCGTCCCATAATAACCGAATCATTTGTAAACAAATATTGTCCCAAAAAAATTGACTCATTTCACTTTTCATTACAATAATAATTATTTTTTTTCTTCTAATTATAACTCTAATTAATACTAATTTCATCATTTCCAATCTCTATTATATACATTTGCGCTATTTTTTTTTAAAAGTACACGTGGCAACCTATTAGTGAAAGACATATTTAATGTTGTTTCTCATGTACACACAAAATATGATAGAGTTTATAATAGGAAAATGAGCACCCAAAATGGAATTGTAATTTGATTAGGTAACCGAAAATGAGCACAAAAAAAAAACGGAAATGGAATTTGCTTAGGTAACCAAAAAAGTTGTGTAGAAAGTCAGAATTTGAAATTGTTGTTTAATGCACCAATGTTTTTTTTTATGTATACAATAAATATGAAAAAGCTTATAATAGAAACAACATTGAATTATGATCAACAAAAAGTGATTAAAATAAAATGTTGTAGTGATTAAAATAAAATTATTGACTAAAAATGAATTGTTTATGGTGTGTAAATGCTATTAACTAGCACTGCCTTTTTTGATTTATGACAAATTTAAATATGACAAAGGAAAATAGTTTATATGCTTCTTCTATTTCATATATTTCA
>Ga0228711_1009297_pt1 | contig 13410 bp, 5 predicted proteins | sample MedpolnodulmetaG_2_FD_177996 | JGI IMG/M metagenome (GOLD analysis project Ga0228711, IMG submission 177996) | Root nodule microbial communities from Medicago polymorpha collected in Santa Monica, California, United States - brown nodules | ecosystem: Host-associated > Plants > Roots > Nodule...
TTTTTTTTACCGCAAATGCTAGTACACCCTAAATTCTCGCTGTGGCGCAAAGCTACTTTCCTAAATATATCACACCTTAACCTAAGCCACATTATAACCTTGAAAAGACATCTATGTGTGTGTGTGTGTGTGGGTAGTATTAACTTTGAATGACCATTTAGAATTGCGTAAAATTCATAGCAAAGTAAGATCACATGATGACTGGAGTGTGCCAAATGCCTTGACCATCTCCACTGACTTTAGGAGATACATATGTGTGTCTTGGAATTGATTGTGGTTGAAATTAAGAGTATCTTCTCTAAGTCTTTCCGTCTTCCATAGAAGAAGTAAGTTAGTCAAGTCAAGAAGTGGAAAAAGTAAAAATCTGAGCACCAACTCCGGAAAGGTATATACCAATTCTTAAATTCATATAAATTCTAAATTATTGCTATTATGTTGCTTGAGGAGAAGCAACAGTTTAAGTTTGGGGTTGTCGTGATGGAGCATCGTATGATATTATAGGCTATGTTTTTAGTTATTTTCTTTACATTTAAAGACAAATAAGAGGTTATTAGAAGAGTTGTCCATAGTTTGAGGAAAATTTTGTATTATTTTCATTCGAGTCATTGTAATTCACTATTATCCCAAATCATGCAACTCTATATGTGTTTTGAGTCATTTTGTTGTTAAATCATGTAATTCGGCAAAGCAAGAAGCCACTTGAAGGATCAAGGGATATGAAGAATGAAGATCAATGGTTCTTAGAAGATATTTAAAGACAATACAAGTTGGGGAAAATTCATTCCAAGTTCCAATGCATTTCAAATCGGAAGAACGCTTGAAAAAGGATGAAAAACTGTAAAATATGCACTTGGCTACTGCCATATGCATGAAACAGACCTAAGGACTACCTCAGGTCCCCTTGCGTGTTGTTTCATGCTCCCCTGCACTTTTTTGTAGATAAATTGAACATTCAACTTGTTTTTCAAACTAGATCAGAGGAAAAAGCTATATTCTCATCTCTTAACCTCTAATTAATGATGCAATATAAATAGGAACTCCCCCACACAAGTTTATTCATTCAAAAATTTAGAAGTACAAAACAAGGTTTAAATATCAAAGCTTCAAGGCAGAGGGTTTTATCCTTCTCTTGTTCTATCTAGGTTATGTTTTTCTATTGTTTTGTAATGATGTCGGCTACCATCTCTAACTAAACCTCTATTGATTAGGGTTCCACGATGAACTTCTACTTATTTGCTGGATTCAATTAATATAATTTTCTATTCATTTTATGATTCAAGTTTCTGATTTAATTTGTATATGCTCAATGTTTTTCAACTAGCAACTGACTTGATCTATAGGCTAAGGTATAAGAATGACTATTCTGCCAGTGCCCGAACAAAAACAATAGTAAATTACTTATTTGCTAAATTCCTTTAATCAAATATAAGTATAATTGTCAGGGTTATGATTCATCATTAGGGGAACTTTGCAAGTATAGCCCTTGTCAAGGCAAGGTCATAACTAATAATAAATCTAGTTAATTCCATCAAAGAAGGTAGAGGGGATTCAAGAATATCCAAAATTCTTGAGCGCCCTTTGTTTTTCCAATTTTTCTCAATCCAAATTTTATAATATGAAGTGTGTCGGCTTATAAATTCGAAATCACCCAAACATTAGAAAACAATACAAAATTAAATTTTAACAAATATTCCCAAAATCAAATTATTTATCAACAATAACATATCTCAACTACAACAATAGCAATAACGTAATTCAACATAAATTCAATAACAACATAATATAACAACCATACGAACATGAATTAAATGCAAACAATATCATGGAAGAGCTAAACAAATTTCTTCATCCATGCACGCCTTGATTTCTTCACATGTTTTGGAGCAAATCAAATTTTCTCAAATAGCATGAACATATCTCATCAAAATAATGTCTACTTGATTGGTCCTTTCGAATTATACTGAGAAAATATAGAGAATATGGTGTTCACATCGATTCACACCATTGTCACTATGAAGTTTCATCTTTAAGAACTAAATGCTTCCATCTGAGTCAATCAACAGACGATCATACCCAACCCTAACCACCCTTTAAGTCAGACTGTGTATCATCAACACACATCATAAACAAATTGAATTTTCCCTTGTTGTGGCAAACTACTGGTAGGCTAGAGTTCATTTCAACTGGATAATTGTTCATTACTCTATGTTGTTCATGAAATCGAACCAACCAAACCAATTTTTTGAACTTTATGTTTTTCGTGGACCACAAAAACAACCGGTTCATTGTAGACCTCAACAATTTAAGTGTTTTCCTTGTTTTGCATATATAATACAAAAATTTAACATGGATATAAGGTTTGGGTTATGATATTTGAATTGTGTGAATCCCCCAATTCACTAGTTTCACATTGGGTTTCTGTTTATTGATATATTTTGGATTTTATAAAACAGACTCCTAAATATTGGTTCATTCTATATAATCTAAAATTGGGAAACACACGATTATGCAGTTTTATGAGCTTTGGTGCACATGTAATGAACATATACATTTTATGAACATAAGCGTAATACTAAACTGTTAACACATAATATCATCCAAAACGTAATACCAAATCGTTAGCATACTATCTTATTCAGAGTGTAATACCCAAGCAAGTAAATCAATTCCAAACAAGCCAAGATTAAGCAAACAATATCCACAAGACTCTCAACTAGCCAATTCAACAATAGAAAGAAGAAAAAAGGAATAAATGCCTAAGGTTTTTTCCATTATAAAGAAACTCCACTCAGAGGTATGTCTTTCAGCAGCTCTATCTTCACCATCATCTGGATGAGGCTTCAAAAGAACCACCAAAAGAAGGACGATCACTATATAGGGTGGTCCCATTGGGACAATCACCTATGTTGGAGGAAGCTAGGGTTTGGGCAAGATCCCTCAAAGCTTGCAACTTCCTTTCTTGATTTAATATATCTATCACAATATGGGATTCTTCTTCAGAGGAGGAGGCAAAAGATGACGAGTAACACACTTCTTTCTCCTCTTCGTAAGTGGGGATTTTGATCCTATCATATAGTTTAAATAAATATATACGTGAACGATTACAAAATCAGAGAAATATTAGAACTCTGCATCACATAACTCATTTTGGCTTATTGAAATCAAAGTGATGAAGAATTCATTTTGAATTCTATTAACCGAACGAAACAATGAGAGGGAGGTTCGAATTTAAGGGGTTTTTTTTTGTTTTATTTTTGGGGGGAGTAAATTACTAAAATGGGAAATTAGGGAAAGTTGTTGAACTCTGTAATTATAATGATACATTTCTGATTGTATAGACCGGATTGAATTTTTTATTTTTCGATTATGAAATCCGAATGAGAGAAAAATTAGAGTTTTGGAGGACGCCCGAAAAAGTCAGGAACGATAAGAAAATTATCCTCGGGCATAGCTAAGAGTATGACAATGCTTACGATGTTGGATTTTACAAAAGACTCATGTTCCTTATTGAAAAAAACTTCAGTTCTACGTTAGATAGATATGACTCTTGATATGAATTTATAACAATGTTCATTACTCTACAAGTCAATTTTGAATGGATGAGTCATAACCAAATTTCGACATGGTATCAAAGCCTATCAATCAAACCACCCACCATTTATATACATGCACCAAGCCTAATTGTGATGAACGCACCAAACCCAATAGTGGTGGGCGTGAAGGGTGTATTGAGAAAACCTAAGTATTAGATAGATAAGACCTTTCATAAGAGTTAATAAAGAGGATACATTTTTCACCTTACAAATCAATTTTGTAAAGATGAGTCAAATCTAATTTCAACATTCGTAAATCTTCAAGCATAGTCAGATTCAACTAATGTGATAGAAGCGCTAAAGACAAAAACATGCAACATACTTATTTGGGTCCAATCATAAATTAGATCAAGCTTCTTCTTACTAGTTTCAATGATATTGTTTTTTCTCATGCTACGAGAGAAAGCTAATCAAATTGCTCACTATTTAACAAAATATACAATCTATGCTTCATTTGATTATGTACGGATTGAGGAAGCTCATTCTTGATTGATGTTCTTGTGGCTTTTAATTTGATGTCATATTCTCGTGGAAAAAAAATTACCACCTCAAAACTAAGTTATTGGAACAAAGTATCCAACTACAGTTAATAAGTAAATCAATTGAAAATAATAGGATTTAATTAAGCATTGACATGTAAATATGAACACCAAAGGATGTCGATGTTCTTTTATGAAGAAACAAAAACGGCGAATGATTATCCTTAAGTACATATCTGTTGGTAACTTATTTGAGTTGGTTTGATGGTGTTGGTTTAAGGCTCGCTGTCAAAGTCTTAAGTATAATTCCCTCGATGTCAATTTCGATGTGTCAGTTTGATTTTTTTAAATTTAAAAAAATAAATAAAAAAACATACATGTTTGCAGCTATAAGGACGTTGATATGCGCAAGCATGAACCTGAATCTCTGAGGTTTTCCATTTCTCTATATCTAAGGTGTGTGAGTCTAACCACCAAACTATTTAAAAAACAATAACAGTTCACTTTCATAATTTCATTGTCCATTGACAAGTGAAGCTTCACTAATTAGACACGATCTTTGTACCAGAGAATCTGATTTATATATCTCTAAAACGTAATTTGAAAACGTTTGAGGGTCACCATAGTAGCAAGGTCAACACCCTAAATTAACTAATAATGATCTTAATTTTGCAATTTTAATGACCATGTGTCCTTCAAAAGAATGACCATGTGTCTTTCAGAAATGTCAACAAAATGTAGTTACTTTATTTTTTTATTTTTTTTATCATGATATATCCTTCAACTACAAAGACTAATTTATAAATCTGAGATCGATCCATGACAATATGTTTAAGGAACCCCGGTTACTAAATTTTTGGACAACATTAATTAGATGCAAAGTAATTATTTTCCTTTTGGAATTTTAACAACTAATCTTTCAATTCGGGTAGGATCGCAATTGACGTCAAATCTAACTTGAGACAACATTAATTTTGTAAAAGAAGTTTAGTTTTATATAAAAATAAAGAAGAAAAAAAAGATAATGACTTATTAAAAATTATCATCAAATTATTATAAGTACCGTCATTTAGCCATAATCAAATATTTCCGGCATGGGGGGGTGGATTATAATAATCAGGTTACAGTATAGAGTCATATCAACAAGTTACATTATTATAAAAAATATTGCTTTCTAAGAGCAAACTAGAGTTGGCCTCCTTTCCAACCTATTTGCTGGAAATGCAAGGAACAAAGGAAAAAGTAGATTCCCACTGCACATGTTATGTGCTAGACAATGTTTAATTTGTCTTGGCTTGGGTAGGGACCAAAAACATTTTTTATATAAGATTTTTCAGACCTTGATGATTACCTCAAACATTGCATGCATATGATATCTGTATGGAACACTGTTCCCCCACCATTGTCTCTCTACAAATATTGCTTAATCTATTGCATTATGCTTTATCTTTTAGCGGCTGATAAGGTTAAATTAAATTATGTCACACCCAAGTTGATATTATTTATTTGGTCATGAAATGAAATGAGTGATTTATAATGTTTTATCAACATATCATTTTTGTGCAGAGGTAAACAAGAGTGTGACAAGTGATTAGTCAATAATGAACTAATTAAATCAATAATTCCAAAATCCTTTTTTAACCTTTATAAGAAAGTGACTCTACTCTAACCCTCATAATTTCTGTCACAGGTTGTTTTACTTTAACAGTTAAGATTTTGAGTCAAGCCTAATTTGCATTGGCCTAAAAGTAAATAAATTGTCTTGAATGGGAAAGTTTCACACTTATATTTGATTTTGTGTAAAATGAAAGTGGTACTTAATATTCGATTTCTAAGTGAGCACAAGAAACATGATGAAATGCATAAATGTTGTTCTCATGTTTGGAATCACGGCAGACTTGACAATGTTGCAGTGGTGGTGGCATGATTTTGTTGAAACTTCAAAGTATAAGTTTGCATCAGCAAAATCATGCTGGTGAAATTCAACCTGTATCTCTAAAGATATATGGGGTAATAGTCACTTTGGTCCCTGAAATTGTAATGAGTAGTCAAAATAGTCCTTCAATGTATCAAAACTTCAAAGTAGTCCCTAATTGTGCATTTCGTTAATCAAAATAGTCCTTAATGTTAAAATATTTCATTAATATTGTTAGATTAGTCCTCCAATATACTTGCTTATTGTCATATTAGTCCTTATAAGTACATGTTTATTGTCATTTTAATCCCTATAAGAAAAGAGTTATTGTGAACATTGAGATGTTATTTTAGTGTCAATGACTATTTTGACTAACAGAATGTACAATCAGGGACTATTTTGAAATTTTGATATATTGAAGGACTAAAATGACTAATCATTACATATTCAGGGACTAAAGTGACTATTACCCCAAAGATACATTAAGATCATCTCCAACGAGAGTGTCTTATTGAGTTATTTAACTTCAAGAAAGTATTGGGGTGTGTTTGATTTTTTAAAAGATAGAACAACACAAGACAAAACTAAACAACACAAGATAGAACAATACACGACAAACTTTTAAGGTATTGAACATTTTGTCTTGTATAATGTTTGATGGACAAAATGTTATTTTGCTAATTTAGACAACTTATACTTGAGACAAAAAGTTGTGTTGTGTTTTAGTGAAAAATGCATTTTTTATCTAATCTATTGCCTCTCAATTTTCCAGTCCCATCAACAATTTTAAAATAAAAAAGAATGCAACAGAAGTTGTCTTCTCCAATCACTTATTTTTTAACCAATCAAACGTATCTTTATTAGCTTTATTGTTGGAGCATATACACATGTCAAAGCCAAATGTATTATTAATGTATTTTTAAGTTCCTATGACTATTGAATAAAAATATCATATCCTATTCTTATCCTAAATTACTATATATTGTTGTGGCATGAAAGACCCAACCAAAATTTAGTTAAACAACTTAACCTTAATTGTGCCATTAGAGATGCTCTAGAAAGCTCAGCCGGTGTTTGGTTTTGGAACGACATAAATTGAAGTTGAATGAATTGATTTTGTATAATTGATTCAATGTAAAATTAATTGAAGAAGCCAATAACTAAACATTCTAAGCATGTCAAAATCCAAGCGTGATATTTCAATAGTTGAAACCAAACACAAACAATCTAAGTAAATTGATTGTGATTTTGTGAATAAAAGAGTATGGAATATGGGATAGAGGAATCAATTTTGTAGATAAGGAAAATGTCCTTTCCTTCAATGTGCAAAATCTAAACCAGAAACAAGCCATTTTCAGCAATCACTCATGTGGGCCTCTCTCCTAAGATCAGGAAATTAGGCTGCCACAAACTGGGTCCACCATCAAAGAATCTGCTCAATCAGTGAGAGTGAGAGAGAGAGAGAAAGAGAAATCCAAGCCAGAGAATTTTCAACTATAATAAGGTTTGTCATTGAGGACATTTATTGCATAAAGAGAATAAAAAGGAGGGGAAATTGAAAAGTAGATCAAGAGGAAGAACCTAAGAAAGAAGAGATAAACATGGAGAAGTTAACTTCCAAAAGAGAATCTTTGGGTCCCTTGTCATATTGTTGGGGTGTCACTGTTTACATACATCTACCTCTAGAGACTATACTGTATACTACTGTATTATAACTATAAGATAACAAAATATACTTAACTTTACCAGCCAATTTCATTCATTGAGTAAAAAAGAAGAAAAATTAAAATAATAGTCAACAGCTCATGGTCTCTTATCTAAGATTCTGTTTTTGTGGTTGTGTGTGATCAGAAACAAAAAAGATTTACCTAAAGCTGATTTCTTCCTTGTCGGGGCATCTTATATTCGGATCTGGATTTACTGTTGTAGAAATACACGCAGTTTCACGCTGTAATTAATCTTGGTCATTCATTTGACATCACACAGTTTAGATTACATATCAATTATAACACAGTTAATCAATCTCGATCGTTGATATAAATCGGATGATTGTAAACGGTAACTACGTCAACTTAGTTACAGCACCAAGTCCAATTCCCTTACATATATGTATACTTGAGTCCTCCACCCCCACCTTGAAAGGAATAGTCTAGTTGTATGGGTTGCGACACCGAATAAATTATATGTGCGAACTTAAGATTCGATCTCTGCTACTTACATTTTCTCCTCCCTAACAAATTAATCACTAAGATTTTCCTTAAAAAAATGTATTGTTCTTAGTTCCCATCTACAAGGACACACATGCAATTAAAAAAAACCAAGTATTTTTCATTTGGTAAAAAGCTCAGGTTACATAGGAATGGACCTAAAAGAGTATCTGCAATCCATTCTCAATTTCAGATATAATCTAAAGTAAGAACTAGGGGACCAACATTTGAGTTGAACTTATAAAGAGAATAAAGAAAGGTATCATGATGAGTTCCCATCTAAAAGAATTATAGACAAAGTTTAGTGAAGAACCTTTAGCTCCTTTTTACAAGGAGAAAAGTTAAAGCAAGTTGAAAGACTTAACTCATGCAATCTAACTCATCATTGCAAAAACAGCAGATAGAAAAAATAATTCTCATCTGTAAATTGTATTTCATCACATGTTCAAAGAGAAAAGGACACACAAATTATAAAGAAATTAAAAAGTAAAAAATAAACAAACTATTAATTTCCATATTGAATAACATAAGGGTGAACCAATAGTACCTGAAACATGATTAATTTTTTATTAGATCCAAAATTACAAGGTTACAATGAGAGGATTAGGGATGGATAATCAACATATAAATTTTATATATTTAAAACATAGTAAGTGATGAGCTTAAGAAAGTCCTGTAATGCAAGAGTTTTTCAACTTCAACTAAAGAGCCTAAACATGTTCTACACCTCAACAAGATTGTGAAGTTAAGCTTCTCCACAAAGCAAAAGAATTAAGAAAAACAAACCCTCTTTTCTATGTAGGCCTGTGTCTTTTGTGTCCACCTTTTCCATCTGATTTCACAGCACCACTTGAATCTCCTTCTGAAGTAACATCCATGGATTTAGTAAAAGAACTTGAAAGATCAGCATATAAATCAACCACTCTTCTAATATTGTTGTTGAGCTCTTTAATTAGTCCAACATTTCTGCTGAGATTATCAGGAATCTTGGATTCATGATTTTGGTTTATCTCATTGATTAGTAACCTGTTCTGATCCAAAATGTTCTGCACTTGTACAAAGCTCTTCTGAAAAGTTCCTAATATCTTAGTATCAATCTGTGTACCGTTTCCAATACCAGAGAATGTATCATCCTCCATTCTTGTATTTTTTTAGAGTCAGAACTCAAAAGACAATTCAAGTCAGAACCAACCCTGCATCATAACATATAACAAATTATGAAAATGATTTAAGTAATATATTTACTGTTAGTGTTACAACCTATATAGCACTTGCACAAACACAAACATCAGACACAATATTGATACATCGATACTAGCATTAATTTTTTGAAAATAAATCAATTGAATGCAAATACATGTGTCAGTGTTAGTGTCATGTCAGACACAACATACGATTTCCATAAGAAATGTGGTTGCAGCTGTAGTTAACAATTAACACATCGATAGTGGTATTAATTTAAAAAAATGAATTTATTGAATATATTTACATGTGTCAGTGTCATGTCGGACATAACATGTATCTGACATCTGACATATCTTCAATCAAAAGTGTCGATGCTATAAAGCTTAGACAGACACAATATTGACATGTTAATATTGATAATAATTTATAAAAAAATGTCTGACATAACATATATCAGACACCAGACACGTATGTATTAGTGCTACTGTAGTTAACTCTTTCTACTTTTTTATTAAAAATAATTGTATCCATAACCATATACTCCTATATGTACAGGCCTGCACTTAAACGTAACAGAGAGACAAAACGTGTGCAGTTTTGGAATTGTTTAAGGCATTTAGGCAGATGAGACAAGGTCTGTTGTAAAAATCATGACCACCATTAGTTACTTTTCCAGAGGAATATAAACATGAATTATTATTGTATTATTAATATTATTATTATTACTACTAATTACTAATACAAGTACAGTATAGAACTATTATTATGGATAGTGATAATTAATAATTTTTTTATGAATTGGGAAAAAGCAGATCCCGTTTCCATAAAAGGGTACCTTTTTTTATTGTACTCAGAAAAATAGCTACCCTAAAAGCACAGAGTTCCATAGAAGAATCTCAGAAACTCAAATTCCCTCAAAAAAATTAAAAATCAATCATTAACCTTTTCCAAAAAAAATAAAAATGACCCAAAAGCAAAAATCAACACAAAAACAAATTAAAATCACAAAATTCATACATTCATAAAATTGGCATTGCCCAGAATTAAAAATAATAATCAACAACTAAAAAAATTAATTAAAAGTTGAAATTGAAAATCTTGCAACAGCATTATAAACTCTTGTGAATTTGATAAATTGATTATTTCGAGTTATTACGAATCTCAAAACAATTTAACTGTAGAGATCTTCTGAGAATATTTTATTTTATTCAACATGAAAGAAACAAAAGAACGAAAGAGAAAAAAAAAACCATGGAGCTAAAATAATCAATGTATGAACACAAAAAAAAACATAACAAGATTAACAAAAAAAAAAATCAAAATTCTGGTTTAAGCGATGTAAAACAAATTAATGAAAGGTTTATTGATAGTAGAATTTTATGTACAAACAAAAAACATGGTACCTTATGAATCGGGAGCATTATAATTAGAGATTGAAAAATTGAGCAGAAGAGTGATGATGAATCTCCGGAGAGGAAGAAGACCTGTGTGCTGTGAAATGTGAATTGAATGAATGAATTCTTCGTTGCTTAGAGAGAGAAAGAGAGAAGAGAGAGAAAGAAAACATGTAGATTTGACAGTCACGCTCACGTTTGGACCCTCTTTCGTGTCTTAAATCTTAATATTTACAAATATATATTCTCTTTTTTAATCCTAGGAATTTTGTATTATTTTAATATATTTTAGTATATGATTTTGGATTAATAAGATACTTTAATGATTTAATGCATTGACGATGTTGAATATCTTGACCGTCGATTATATTATTATCTGATTTGAAGAATTAATCATTTACGTGTAGAGATATCTGATTTACGATAAACATTGTAATGTTTTGATATTTGATTCTTTTATTTAATTAAGAAACAACGACAAAATAAGTAATCTAAGAATGATTACCTCAGTGCATTTTCAATGGGACAAACGAGAGTCAAAATAGATAATCTGTGAGAAAAAAAAAGATTTAGAGTCGTTGCGAGGCAAGTTAACTGATGACAGATCATCTTACGTTATTCTTAGCATATTTTTCAGTTATGTTCAATAGGTTTTACCAACAAAATGGAGGAGTATTAGAACAGTTGCCTTTGATTTTGGGGCATTTGTAATGTTGTATATATTTGAGTCTTTGATTCTATTCTTCCCGAAACATAGCAATTCTAAGGTGATTTTGATGTAATTCACGAAGAAATCATGCAAATCGGCAAAGCAAGAACGTCCGAAGATTAGTGAAGACATTGGGAAGATCAAAGATGAAGATTCAAGATGTCTCAGAAGACTTTATAGAGGGAGAAATTATGTTCGCAGGTCCCTGATGACAGGTCATCTTACGTTATTCTTATCATGTTTTTCAGTCAATTTCAGTAGGTTTTAACAGCAAAAAGGAGGAGTATTAGAACGATTGCATATAATTTCGAGACTTTTGTAATGTTTTCTATAATTGAGTCTGTAATTCTAGTTTTTCGAAAACTTAGCAATTTTAGAAGGTTTTTGATGTAATTTACGAAGAAATCATGCAAATCGGCAAATCAAGAACATCGAAAGATTTGTGAAGACTTTGGGAAGACCAAGAATGAAGATTCAAGATGCCTCAAGAGACTTTACAGTGGGAGGCATTTTGTTCCCAAGTTCCAAGGCAAGTTATTTAAAGACGAAAACCTGAAACGACGAAAAATCATAGAAGTTGGGCCCAAGGAGGAGCACCATGCGCCAAGGGCATGGCAAAAGGCTACCATGCGCCTAAAGCATTTTTATGCGCCTAGAACATGGCTTTTGCCACACTCTCATGCGCCTAGAGCACAACTTGTGTGCCCCGAGCATCTGAAATGCTCGGGGCACAGGCGTAATTTTATGCTTTCTTATGGGTAAAGTCCGCATTTTTAGTCCAAACTCAGTTAAAAACTCTCACTATAAATATCAGCCTTCCTCATTCAGAATTTCTCGTTTAGAACTGTGGCAGTTCAAGAGGAAGACAATTCTAGAGCTTAGGAGGAGTTTTTATCTTCTCCTTGATTTTCTAAGGTATGTTTTTATCTTTAGTAATTTGTTTTTAGTTACCATGTGTAACTAATTTTTTTTAGGTTAGAGTTCTAAGATGAACCTCTATTTATTTTTGTTGGATATTTATTTAATTTAGGCTAAACTACAGTTTTGGCTCCCTAAGTTTTCGAATGTTGCGATTTTGACCCCCTAATAAAAAAAATGAAAATTTTGACCCCCTAAGATTTAGCTCCTTTGCAATAGTGACCTTTCGGCTAATTTTGACTCGGTCAATGTCTATTTGGTAGGCCAAGTGTGTAGTTATTGAATTTTTTTTTAAAAAAAAAATGTCACGTAAGGAAATCATTTGTACCTCAGAAATAAGGTAATCCCTTAAATTTGGGCTTTATTTTTAAATTATGAATTAACTAAAAAATCATACAATAAAAACTTTGACTAAGTAATTAAGTAGAATTTATTGAAAAACCAAACTGAAACAAAATAGTTCAAACCAAATTATCAAGACAGTCGCCAAATGTCACACAATTATTCAAAATGAAAACATGTAAAACATAAAAGTAAATTGTTGAAAACAAAAGGGAAATGACAGGGGAAATAGTTCAACAGCTGAAAACATCAAACAAAATATCAATCCTTTTCAACTTTGACATTCTTCAAGATCTTTGGCGGAAATGGATTGCTTGAATTGCCGTTGTCAAACGGGAATGACCTCTTAAGTGATGTCTCTGCAACTGAATCAGCAGTTAAATCAATTGCTCCATCATCATGAGATTTAGTATTAGGCAATGCAGTGTCACTAAACTTGGTCAATAGGTCCTGAAAATGATTAAATTAAAGTAAAAATGTGAGCATCATTTCAAACATGATTGAAAATTAATAGGTAACATCAAATCTCCACGGGTTTACCTGAGCAACATCAACTTCTGCATTTTTACCCTTATCCACATCAGTGTTAGCTACACACGAACCATCAATAGGAGCATTAACCCGCAGTACAAACCAGCAAGTATAATTAGTAACGATAAGTGAAAGAT
>Ga0228711_1009299_pt1 | contig 13407 bp, 9 predicted proteins | sample MedpolnodulmetaG_2_FD_177996 | JGI IMG/M metagenome (GOLD analysis project Ga0228711, IMG submission 177996) | Root nodule microbial communities from Medicago polymorpha collected in Santa Monica, California, United States - brown nodules | ecosystem: Host-associated > Plants > Roots > Nodule...
TTTTTTTTTGTTTTTTTTTTTTTTTTTTTTTGGAAGTTGTTTTGGTTTCAATTAATGAATGAATTTTGTTGTATAAAAAAACTAACAAAGCTTGTAAAACAAAAATTATTAATTGTTTTTTTTTTTAAATATGTTTTTGGTCCTTATAAATATATTAGCTTTTCATTTTAATCCTTTTAAAAAATTTCTTCAACTTTTAGTACTTATAAAATTTTCAATCACTACTTTTGATCCCTATTTTTAATTTAATTTTTGTATTTTTTAATAAAATTATGCAGAAATGTGTAAAATATTCTAAAAATAATTGTTAAAATTGTTTGTTTTTGTTTGACTATTAATTTTCCTACCTTATGAGCTTCTCAGGCGTTCTATTTTTTCCTTCAAAATATCATATGTTCAGATTATATAATCTAAAATAAATTGTAGGTATTTTCGGATTGTATAACCCGAAACATAACAAAATAAAGAGAAAGTGTGTGTAATTGATATCAAAGGCATTTGTTGACCGTCGTACCATCACTGCATAAACTACAAAGCAATTTCAAGGATTGTATGAGCGGTCAGCAGTGACCAAGATATCATAAACATTTCTAACTTTTTTTTGTTGCTAAACTAGGAGAAAGGACAGGCATCAAGGGGATCAATGACATCCCAACTAGGTTGGCACCTCGATGAAACTCCATCCTCTACCGTCAAACTCAAACTATTAATAAAAAAAAAGGGAAAATATACAAGATGGGGGACTAGACCAACACCCTAAAAAAATGGAAACAGAAAGTAAGCAACCGCCTAGGGAAACCTACAACGAGGCATACCACCACGGTCCGAATAAAACTCCGCCTGTGAGACAGGAGGTAAAACCGACAACCATGTTTCCCCATGAACCGAGTGACCCATATTAGCCAACTTATCAGCAAAGCAATTACCTTCACGGAAGATATGAGAGAAAATAATCTAGATTCCAAGAGAACAAGCATTATGCCAACAATTTCGAAGCAAAACCGGCACCAACGACTTGTTTATTGAAAACTAAAAGAGCACTAGTAGAGTCACTCTCTAACCTAATGTGTGTCCACCCATCATGGGCAGCATACTCCATGGAGAGAATAAAACCATGAACTTCAACAGTAAAAACAGAAGAAATGCCCAAATTACAGGTAAAGGCACCAAGAATAATCATAGGTTCAGCCAAAAAAATGAGCTAAAGCTTATGAGACAAATTTAAATTTTTTAAGGCAATTTTGGTGTCCGAGTTACCGAAGCCGCAGACATTGCAATACAAAACAATCATTGATCAGTTGGAGAAGTATCTCCCCTAGAGCGGGTTTTGTACGGCTTACCAACAATAGTCTTCTTCAGGTGTTGCTTTTGTTTTTTAGTTAGAACCGGAATGAATGGCAATTCAACTGACTTTTGATCATACTCAGGAATACAATGACATAACTCCATGGCATGCTGAATTCTCGGATTACCGTGAATGCCTTCATGTGTTGTCTGCACCAAACTATCAGGGACCACATCTGCACCAAATTTGCAGACACAACCTGAGACCTCTCCTCTATGTTTGTTGCCATAACAATAACTATGAGAGGGCCAACTGGGGAACTAGAACGCACATCATCGTACTCTACAACATGATGATCCGTATGAACCGGTGACACCTCCTTACCTGCGGAAGAAACCAATTCAACAGACCTCTCTAGCACGTCATTGTGCGCCACATGGGATGAATGTGTCGCAGTCGCGACGGAAACCTTGGGACCTTACACAAGCTCCCGCGATTTCAAATTCTCTTATTCCACAACATCAGAAAGACCAACAGTAGCATCAGAAACCTTGGGGTTCTCCACCACCTCCTGTGATTTCAGATGTATTTGCTCCACTTCCTCGGAATGCACGCCATCATGCGCTACTAGGGAAACAACTTCCAACACCGGGCTAGCCGGACGAGGCATCTCTCCTTGAGGAATATGATCAATAACATTATGAAGAGCAAAACTGAAAGAGTTGGATGACAAAGTCTAAATGGACTCGATAATAACCATCTGTGTAGTAGCCAATGGTGTAGAGGCAACATCAACCAGGACCCAAGTCAAAGTACCTCCATTGGCCGAAGAGGAAGCACCACCATCACCATGGTGCTCGTGCATGCCTAGGGGGATCAGCTTCGGCCACCACTGGTTTTTCCCACGATCTTGCTTCTCCTTTGGTGTCTGCAGATGCAGCCACTAACAGGTAGTAACATTATGTTCAATAGAATAACAATGATGGCAGAAAAGAGGCCGTCATTCATATTGGACTTCCACCTTCAAAGCAAACCCTTCCTTTCCATAAGAATTTCGTCATATGCCCTCTTAGATAAGTCGATATGCACCAATATACTTGCATAATGGCCAAAAGAACGGTTGCGTGTCGGACCATCTAAGTCAATAGGAGTGCCAGCCGCACTTGTAATTTCATTCATAGTTCTTTCCCACCAATACTCATGTGGTAACTCAATCAAACGAATCCAAAGTGATGTGTGCGTCTGCTTCTATTTTTTTGCACACACTTTATCTCTCTCCAATGACAAACGGTTATCAATAATATAAATATTATAATCATATTTTTAAATAATTGTAAAACAAAATAAAAATTATTCCAACTTCACGTTAATCAAAAGTTATGAAAAAATTAACTTTCTTTTAACTTCTCCAATTAAAATTAAGGCTTCAACTATGGTTTCAACCAATACTAGATTCACACTATGTGACATAAATTTGAATGTTCAAGCTAAAATAAAACAAACTTTGTTTCAAACAACAAACAAACTTTGTTTAAAAAGAACAAACTTTAGTATTTCAAATATATATCATTAATTAGTTTTATTGAAAAGATAAGAGTAATTGAGAAAGGGTATAATTGACAAATCGTACTCTTACAATACTAAAATAACAGTTACCTGGGAATGGTAAATCCATAGTCAAACAACATTTAAAAAGGAATGCAGGGAGTAGATATGAAAGTGTTAGAAAGGCGTTTAATGGCTTCCCATGAATTCTTCCAAACTCTCTTAGTATTGATAACGACATCAAATTAATTCTTGCACTTGGATCACACAGAGCTTTTCCTATGGATAACTTACCAATAGAGTTTAAACTTCCAGCGTCATTTGTCTTTGGAGGTAATCGTGAAAGATAGCCTTACAACTTTTCGTTAAAGCAAAAGATTCCCTTGGCAGTTTCCTCTTTTTAGGTAGGAACTCTTTCATGAACTTGTTGTAAACCTTTTCCTCATTTTCAACCTCTTCCTCAACTACTTCACATTCCACTACTTCACACATTTTCTTCTTTGTGCTCTTAGAACTTACTGGTGTGTGGACTGTTCTACTACTTAACTTAATAATGCTGCAACCACTACAAGAAATGTTGCAGTTTGCCAGGGGCAGAAGCCCTGGCAAAATGCTTAAAGCCTTGACAAATGGACATTTGCCAGGAGTTTTGATAGGAGCAAAATCACCAGCAAATCTGCTCATCGCAAATGACCCTGCCAGGGCTTTAGCTTCTGACAAATGCACTCCTGGCACAGGCCCTGGCTCAACCCCTGGCAAATTGTGTCTGCATGATTGCATGCTTTTCTAACGTTGTGCAGGCTTTTGCAGACTGTGTCAGCATCACATCAGTCATTTTCAAACCATGCCAAGAACATTGCCAGGGGTTAACCCCTGGCAAAATGCAAACAAATAGCTTGTGAATCAACTAAAAGGACTTATTTGAAACTTTTGAAACTTAAAGGACTAACTTGTGAATCCTGTCAAACTAAAAGGACCTAATTGAAACTTTCGAAACTTAAAGGACTAACTTGGGAATTCTATCAAACTAAAAGGACCAAACGTGATATTTGGCCTATTAGATTAGAATATAACAAGATTAGATGTTCAAATTAATGAATGGCACCTAGGTCTTTTGCCATAAATTCAGCTTCCAAAGTTGACCGAGTCACCTGATTGAAAAGTAGCATGAACCTTTCATAATTTTTTTTGAATGATGGAAAACCTTTCATAATTTGTTTATTTGTTATTCTTTATAGGGTGAATAGTGCTTTTCTCCTGTAATATATGTCATTTTTGGTTTCCACCATTATAAAATTTTTGGTCTGATTTGTATCCTTTTAAAAATAATATCCGGAAAACAACCCTCCTCCCTCCAACTCACCAAATGTGCATATGTGGCGCTGACATGACTTTTATTTTCATTATTTCTTTTTTTTTTCACTTGCCACGTGTAAAAAACTTTTAAAAAATCCAAAAAGAATAATATAAATTTATTTATATTAATTTGAAAATAAATATTTAAAAATTGTAAAAATTAGAAAAAAATTTAGGATTTTTTTTACGGAAATTAATAAATGATAAGATTTAAAAAAAAAGATAAGATTTTTATCGAAATTTAAAAAATATAATTCATATTTTTTTCAAATTTAAAAAATTTTGGAATTTAATTTTCAAAATACAAAACAAAAAAATCAAAATTTTAAAAAAAGGTCAGATTTGTTTTCGAAAAAAGTTTTTTTAAATTTTTTGTACAAAAAAAAATTCTGGATACAAATTTAGAAAAAATTCAGATTTTTTTTCGGAATTTTTATTCCAGAAAATATATTTCGAAAAAGTTCAGATTTTTCTTTCGAAATTAAAAAGGTCTTTTTTTTTATACAAAAAATAAAAATTTTGGTAATAAAAAAAATTCCGTAAAATAAAAAATTTCCTGAAATTGTACAATTTTTTTTAGTTTTAAAATTAATATAAATGAATTTATATTATTTTTTGGAATTTTTTAATTTTTAAAAATTAAATTTCAGATATTTTAATAGTAAATTCTGATGTGTCAATTAAAAAAAAAACCAAGTCAGCGCCACATAAGCGAATTTGGTGAGTTAGATGGGGGAGGGTGGTTTTCCAGATATTTTTTTTCTTCAAGGATGCAAATCAAATCGAAAATTTCATAAGGGTGAAAACCAAAAATGACATACATATATTACAGGGGTTGAAAAACACTATTCACCTTTTTATATATATGCTGCTTTAAAAAATATATATTTGGTGGCTTGTAACATGGACCGGCACAAGGAAGTGGGAGAACACGTGTTATTAAGTATCACTTTCTTGAATTTTGCACGTTCACTGGCCTAATATCTCATTGTTGTCTGCTCAATAATATGCAATGAATAAGGACAGCTTCAGTTGTACAAGATAAATAGGACTCATACTTTAACATTATGTGTACTAAGCCACATTCTTTGGTCCTTTTCTTACCCGGTTGAGGGATCTAAGCCACATTCACCTCTCGACTTTGCCTACGTAATCGCAGTCAACAATGTTTATTTTCTTCAAACAAGTGGATAAGAGAACATATTATGAACTTGCCATCGAAATGTATAGTTGATATATTAAAAAAAGGTTTCATTCTATTATGTCCACTTTTAATTAATAACAACGTGTTTAAAAAACACAATTTGGTTTCCTAGTTAAAGATACACTGGCGGTTAATTCACTAGCTGGTGGAGAGTGAAGACAAAGATTATGATGACTCGCATGTTGGTGTATTAAGTATGAGCGAAAAAGTTGAAATTGGATAGAAAAATATATAGGTGTGAATAATAATATCTAAATCAAATAAGTCATATATTTAATGACTTTAAGTTTTGGACGAAAATGTGGTGGCAAAGTCATTTATATCGTTGCTCTTAGCCTTGTGTGTCGACCGCTCAGGTTCCCCTCAAAATCCTAAAATGGTATAGGAGCTGATTGTTTGACTAAATATGACCGACACCTTGTATCGAATGCTTTCCTTATAATGGTGATTAAGTGATGTGTTTTGTTGATCAATGTGAACCAATACCGGTTAAAGTGCATATGGATGAAAAAGCTTCTGCTTGAGGGGAAGGCACTATCGAGTGAATGGACGAACTCACACTTGAGAAAGAATTTTTTAGTGCGTCAAGTGTCAATGAAAAGTCTCACATTGCATGAAAAAGTTGATGTTGAGTAACATGTAAATTGAAAGTGTCCAAGCTACTAATGTTAATGCTCTTAGCATAATGTGATAATCCTCCGAGCTCCTCCCTAGACCCAAAATCATCCATTTTGTTTGTATTCTTATGGAGGTTGATTTGTCTCAACAAATACATGATCGGATCTTGATGAACATACAAGGTTATGACGTGTATGATTTGTGAGATTTTGATAATGAAAGAAAAGTGTGTTGATTTTGAAATCAAGAAAACTAGTGAGAAAGATGAAACCTATGTTATAGATAGCAAACGATGGAAAAAAAATACACTTTTTAGATAGATAATTTACCTTCATCTAAAAATATTCAGAAAAAAAAAATCACTTGTATATATATGAGCTGGTAAATTACACTCATTTTTCTGAGGACTAATTAATCACTTGATCTTAATCTCATTAATCACACTCCCATCACTATTATAAACAAAGAAACAATTTTTCAGATTTATTGAATAACTAATGAATTCGGTCTATAATATACACAATATATATTAATTATTCAATTAATGTGAAAAATTATTATTTTGTGTTTTTAATAACGACTGAATGGAGTATATAATAATAATTTAACAATTAAAATTAATCTAATTAATTATTTTCTTAAAACCGCAGAGGTGGAAAAAGTCTTGCAAATCAAACACAGAAACTACCATGTTGAAACTCTGTCTCTTTAATGTACGAAAACACATGACACTTTGCCTTTGATAGGAATAATTTCAGAAAAAGAAAAATTATTTTTATTTTTTTTAAGGAAGAAAAAGAAGGATGCTATGAGCCTATGAATACGTGTTTGACTTTTTAAAACATCATAGTTTGACTTTTTATTTCTTGCGAGAAACACATAATTCGCATTGAAACTGTATTTTAATGGCTTTTCATATTTTTCTTTCCTTTCACGTAATCCAACAAACACTAAAATTGGATGTACTAGTACATTATAAAAGTGTCGGATTATTGTTTCCAAATAGGAGTGCTCTAAATGGTATATACATGAATAATTGACTCTCTCAGCTTTTCATGATTTCAATCCAAAACAGGATCTATGAGTAAATCATGTCTTCTGCATTGTTTGCCATGCTTGTTTATGACCGTTTTTTAAGCTACCAATACAGATCTCCAATCAGTGCTCGAGATTCCCCGGGGGAAAACCAAAATTGCATGGGCATCTATGGGTGTACACATGACGGATTAGACTAAGTTGAATGTGATCCGAACCGACTTTAATATTAGATCGGTTCGATTTTCATATTTAAATCTGATCCTCAATTCTGTCAAATTCAACGAGTTACCAGTCATAAGAGAGAACAATACTGAGATAAAATCGAGTTGATCCTATGACAAGTCACAACTATTTAATTTATTCGTTTGAAAAGAAGTATTAATCAAAATTGTTCTGGAATGGCTAGAAAGTCAATCCAACGCTAACACATGGACTACACGTCCACTGAACCAAGACACATCACCTTGAGGAATACGCTAGCAACAGTGCACCCTATCCTACTAGAGCATGCCTCCGTGCATTAAACACCGTACACGTGTCCTCCAACGGCCTCTTGATAAAGCGCCAAACTTTACAGAGACAGTTATTCACACACACACACTTATATAAGGGTGACTTAACTTCCCCCAATATATGATTCACTTTTCCCATACTTTTCACACATTCCATCTTATTTCCTATACGGATTTGAGAATTGAAGTGCTAACGTGCCTACGTATATCTTTTGTCCAATCGTGAAAACTCATCGCCACCGTACCAAAACTCAATCCGCTTCCGTTGCCTCCTACAGTTCCTCACCGGACAGATAAAATCATTCTTTTAATCATAGGACAACAATTACATAATTCCAAGAATCATAAATTTTCATTGGCATAAAACTTCGGTAGCATAATTTTGAATCAATATTCCAGTAGTAGCACAATATTTTTCTTTACAACTTGTTCCCTTGATTGACCTAAATGGGGCTATTTTTCTAACAATATCAAATCCAAATAATCTGGTACAATCCGTTGTGTTGTCCAGGATCACTACATGCCAACAACATAATATTCCAAGATCAACGTTCAAAAACTCCATCAACTCACCAAAAATACTTTTGTCAAACAAGAAACTCACCAAAAAAAATACTTGCATTGTCTTACAAATTAATCAATAAACAATATTAAGAAAGTGTGAGAGAGTAGACTAGGGACCGAGAGTCTGGGTATTAGAAAATAATACTTGATATTTTTTTTTTTTATATCCCCAAACTAAATTTAGATGGATAATCCAAACCCGATCAACTATATCTCCATCTTATTCCATATTTTTGTTCGGAATAATGCTAGCAACACACTCTTTTAAACACATTCTCTAATACTCACTTTTTTTATTGGTTTAAAACATCAGGGGTTTACACTTTGAAAATTGAACCTACACAAAATGGTGGGACATACATTAATTACATCCAATAAAAGAGTGAGTGCTTAAGAGAGTGTTATAAAGTGAGTATTAATAGCATTCCTCTTTTGTTCCTATTTTCTTTTTTGACGCCGGTGAACCCTAGCTCATGTGCTTGAGTCATGACGGGTTACAAGACAACGTCGGGTCCATACATACACCTCATTTACACCAACTGATCATATGATTAATTTTCTTCCCCTAACTTCCCTCGTGAATTTTTTTTGTTCTTTTGATAAGACACACACCCGATTTCTATACAGTAGCAGTTATAAATGATCTTAACAAATATAAAATTATCTTATTTTATAATGTTATATTAATCCACTTGGGTTGGCATAGTGGTATTGGCTTGGAACCTGGGAGTGTGCTCCTCCTCAAGGTCTCAGGTTCGATTCTCTCTGGTGCCAATTTGAGGGGGTTAGTTTAGCTTCTTCAAAAAAAAATTATAATGTTATATTACAATTTAATTATCTATAATCCCTCAAAAAAAATTAATTATCTATAATATTTTTTATTGGAAAGTCACTTCATTTTATAAGGTGTGTGCGATCATGTTTGTTTTTTTTAAAAAAGGTTAAAACAAAAAATACAAACCAAAACATTTTTACTTTTCTCATACAAGAAGTGCCAGAGAGAAGCAAAGAAAATAAAGTAACCATTACATCAAATAAAATCGAAAAAAATACTACAGAGAAAGCCAATAAAAATTGCATTACAAAACATCTTTCAAGCTTAAAAGGGGATTGAACCACCACATGTGGTAGTTAAAGTAAAATTGACGTTATTTTTACCTTCAACCTTCAATATGTTTGAATATTAAGAATATAATACAACAAATCCTCCTTATGCTGGACAATTCGAGCATTTCTTTCTCTTCAGATTATCCAAACACTGAAAAACCAAATAAATTAAAAACGACACGTAACTTTTTAGAAAAGTCTCCCAAGACACCAAACTGAATAACATGATCTGAAATGTAATGCAAGTTGACCATGATGAAACCTAACCAATTATAAAGAACATTCCAAATTTGTCTGGAAAAATCATAATGCAGAAAAAGATGATTTGCATCCTCGAAATCATCACACCCCTCCCACACAAAGTTGGGCATTGGCCGAGATTACCCCTTCATAACTAAACTGTCGTTTGTTGGAATACGATAACGAAGGAGCTGCCATGCAAAGAGTCTTACTTTCAGAGGAACCGCGTTATTCCAAATTAAATGCGTATTTTCATCAATAATGTTTTGATCTGTCGAAGCTAGAAAATTATAAGCATTGCTGACATTGCACTTTTTTTTAAGTATGCAAATTTCAAACTACCTATCAGTCACACCCTTCTGCAAAACAATTAAATCAAGTCGAACATAACAAAACACTCATCCAACAAATCCTTCTCTCAGACCCACAACCTCTTACGTCATTTCCAGGCCTCACCCGCTCACCCCAACCTAATTGCTTCATTAGGCATTGATGCCATTTTGTTATCAGAGAGATAAAAAAAAAGATGGGTAAATGTAACCTTCAAACCCCTCCATCTAATCAAGAATTCCACCAAAATAATGTCGAAACTCCATCTCCTAATTTCCACCTTAAGTTATTATCGATCCACCTTCCTCACCCACACGAATGACTTTTTTAATACTGATTTAATCATTCCACCACACTAAGGCCCCCCCACCTTCCTTGCGTAAATTCTATAATTGAGGTTGCCTTCCAACTTCCAAATCTCTCTTTTGGGCTTGAGAACATTCTTCTTATAGGGGTGATATGGACACTGTCTTTCTAACATTCATTTTAAGACCTGCTTTCTTATTTGGTAAAACTCACGTAGGTTTCACATTTTAGAAATGGATCATACATAAAGTAGTGAGACTCACATGAGTTTATCCAATAAAAATATGAGTATTAGAGACCGTTAGAAAAAGATTATTCGTAGTATTTCTCTTCTAAGCTATATATATAATGAAAATTTAATTCTCAGGAACATTATCTCAGGTTTTCCTATTCCTCTCTATTTATAACATATTTAACTATTATTAATATACTTGTTTTACTAAAAACATATATATTTTTATCAACGTTTTTTATTTTGAGGAGATTTTTTTATCAATGTTTGTATTTCAATTATTAATTCATATTGTAAGATATATGATACATTAAAAATTATGTTATTTTTTTTATAAAATTTATAACAATTTTTTGAAGGATAAAATTTATAAGAATTAATTTACATATATTGTGATTATAATTTGTTAGCCTCATCATTTAAGACCAATATGCTCCACCCACATCCAGTTGTTATTTGATAGGTTATGTAGGTTGAGCCAAAACAGGTTGGAGGGTTGAAAATTTGCCTTACTCCGTCAAAAAATGTGGATTGTACGGGTCAAATCACATGACCAACTCCTTTTCTAAAACATTGACTAGAAAAACAGAGTAACTAAGGGGGCAAGATAAATTTCGTCTAGACATTTCCAACCCAAGTTTTAGAGTAATACATCTCTTTAATAAAAAAAACATTTTAATCAAAAAAAGAGTAATACATTCTAGCTAGTAGCATCTCATTCCTAAGGAGACATCAAGCTAGCTTCAATTCAACATCCAGCCTCACACAAACCCAACCAAGTCAAATTAATTCTCTTCTAGTGCCCTATTTTTCTATGAAACCCATACATCATACAAGACATTGAGATATAAGGTGGTTGGTGTGGGACATTGATTATGGGTTCAACCCCCATTCACAACAAAGAAAACTAACTTGGCTAACATTGGCCAAAAAAAATAAAAAATACAAAACAAGATATTGACACATCATTGGTGTTGGACATCGAACACGTCTTTCAACATATGTTAGACACCGTCTACCTTTCCAGCTTAGAAGTATTGGTGCAATATAGTAATTGTTTTTTATAAGAACAAATTTCATTCAGAAAAGGAATTATAGCACAATTATCACATATTTACTTCCCTAAAATCCCGCACAATAAATTTTGAGTTGTGTTATTTGAGCAACCATTTCAATAGCAACTTATGAGACAACCATAATTTACAATGAAAATGAGGTATTGACACAAAAACCAAAGGAATAGAGAGAGAAAGTAAAAACATAATGCGAGTATGAGAGAGAAAATTGTCACAAAAGTTATAAAAAAATGGTTGTACAAATATCATTTCTCTAAAAAAATTTGATAGAAAATGTTGATGGTTAGTTTGTTCAGGGGAGGATAAATTTGTTAGCACAAATAGTTACATTACAACTTATTGAGTATGGTTTATAGGCGCACGAGAGCAGAGCGAGTGGCACGGTTTAGAGGCATTGTTATAATATGAATCGTGACATTATATATATATATATATGACTTGTAACATTGTAAGCCCTAATCATTTAAATAATAATACGGAACTACAACTGCTCTATAGCCAAAAACGTAGGCACAATTGAACAAATTGCTTAACAAAACCACTAGATTCCATTGTTTGCAATTTGAGTTTCTTTATTTTTCTTTTACTAGTTGTTGTTCTAACACAACTCTTGAGATTATTAAGAAAGGGAAGAATATGCTTAATTGTAGTATTTTTAAATAGTCAAAGTTTTGGAACAAAATTCAATAACTTAAAAGATCAAAGATTATGAACAAATGAGTAGCAACTATGCATTTATTTTTCCTTGTCAAAAAAATAACTACGTATTGGAAGTTTCTATTTATATATTGATACAAAACAAACCATGACTCTTCTAATTCTAATTCTGTATAAGTATACAAAGTTGCTTTGATGCAAATTTCTGAAAATGTTATTGAAAATGTTCAGTGGAAATAACAAACAATATAGCATATAGCATCCCATCAAGATGCTAAAATAACCAAAAACATGTTGACAAAGTTTATGTAGAAAGAATCTTCCATCTCCCTTCCAAATCAAGATTGGCATGGTGGTAAGATACCTTGATTCAAAATCCATTAGCTCCAAAACTCTTTTTCTTGCATATAGTCCTCACTCATCATATCATAATCATAGGAAAAATTCAGTTGTTTCTCATACACCACAACCCAAACCTCTAGCTTCTGTGCCTTTCATGATTCTTAGTCTTTTGCAGGAAGTCACAAACATGCTGTAGGTAAAAGCAAGTTCTATGAGTTTCTGAATATGAACATCTAACAGACAAACAATCAAAATGGATCCTCTAGAACTAATGTTATGGTGCAGCTGATCGCAGACTATTAAAAATTACGAGATAGAAATTACTCCTATTTGACTAAAAACTAATTAAGCACTTATAGCGTAAGTGTTTTTTTTTTTAAGAAGCTAAATTAGCCCATCCAAATTGACTCTGGGGAAAATTGAACTTGAGACCTTGAGGATGAGCACACTCCCAGGTCCCAAGCCAATATCACCAGGCCAACCAAGTGGGGTTAGCGTAAGTGCTTTTAAAACCGAAGTAAAATAAAATCAAACTTTTTTCATTTAAGTTATAAGCCATTTTCATCAACCATCATGGAAAACCGATGAGGATAAGCTGAAAACAACTTATGGACATATCTTAAGTTGTTTCCCTAAACTTTCTCAAAGAGGCTCACAAGTAATTATGCCAAAAGATAAACTCAAATAAGCTAATTGAAACAGGCCAACAATCTAAACTATCTGCTACCATAAAGCCAACTTCAGAGGATCTAAGTTCATGAACTCTAGAGACATAAACAAAAAAATAAAAATAAAGCAAATACACAAGGGAGAGAACTTACTCCCATGGAACATCTCCAACTAGCATCCAGTCACCATCCTTGTCTTCATAGGTTGGTGCATATTCAGATCCCTTATAACCCTCTCTTTCAGAATACTCACCTGAAAAAGAAAACACAATTTCTTTTCAGCACAAAAACTAAAATTGTCTCACAAACTAGTTTCACCACAATAAA
>Ga0228711_1009300_pt1 | contig 13407 bp, 8 predicted proteins | sample MedpolnodulmetaG_2_FD_177996 | JGI IMG/M metagenome (GOLD analysis project Ga0228711, IMG submission 177996) | Root nodule microbial communities from Medicago polymorpha collected in Santa Monica, California, United States - brown nodules | ecosystem: Host-associated > Plants > Roots > Nodule...
GGGGGGGGCTTGCTTAGGCACCTTTGAGGGGGGGTTCACTGTAGTCTGATTTTTGGTGTATGTGTCTCTTGTCCCTGATGTTGTATGTGTTGGTTCACAGTCCTTTTGTGGTTAGGTACTGAGTGTTGTTTTGGGGGGCATTCTTTCAAGTTGTAGTTGTTTCATGGCGGTGTTTATCTTTCTGTGTTTATTGGGGATGTTGTTGGGGGTTTTATTTTTGTTTGATGTGGGTGTTGTAAGGTTTCTTCTTTTATCTTATGGGTTTTTTCTTCAGGATCCACAATAGAACTTGTGTAATTTTATGATAAAAAATGTACAGGAAAATGTCAACAAGTGCGTACACTTGTTATAAAGTTTAAAGCGAAAATTTTATCTTAAAAAATATGTGTTTAACACATTAAAATTATAATGACAAAAATTATTTTTTCCTACAAAGAAATTATCAATTAATTTCATTTTTAAAACCCTAACAGGTGTCTATCATGACTCAAAACTAAAATAATTATAACACTAGCATAATTATTCTAGAAGACATGAAAAAAAAAATTTAAAATATTTAGACACATTAGTCGTATATTAATACTATTTTTTAATTTCGATTTTTAGAATTTTAAAAAATAAATTTTCTTTAGGTGTTTGGTTTTTTATTGGAATTTTTCATTGAAATCGATGTCGACATTTAATAATTTACATACAATGATGAAATTAGTGTGTAAAAACAACACAATTAAAGAATTATCATATTTGTAAAATTATTTAGTGACAACTTTTAAAATAATTTTAATTTTTTCTTAATAATAAAAATAATAGAGAGAACTAAGAATATAATATAAATATAAGTGAGAAACTTGTTGAAAAGTTGTTCTAAAATGGTTACGAATATCATTTCTCCAACTAAAAACATATACAGTGGAACCCATCTTGCCATAGGTCGGAAAAGTCGTACTTGCATGTGAACTCAATGATTAAGACTTGGTGGAAAGTTCATATCGTTGGAAGATCGGACAAGATTATCTTATATGGTTGTTGGATTAGTTTATTTGATAGTCATAAAGAAATTGAGTAATTGTTTAACTTTTCTTTAATTGTTTAAACAATGATCAGTTTTCAAAATGACGTCTTCTAATCTAAACCTACATTTAGACAATTGCTAGACAAATTAAGTAGCTACAGTTAGTCTCCAAGGATAATTTAATTAAAGCCAAATCCAATATTAATTATTTGTCTCACTAGCTGGGCAGGACCACTAAAAAATAATTAAGTTAGTTCACCATCTGTAACTATTTTTTCCGGGTGTTTCTTTTTAGACCCACCCAATATTTTTAAGATCCCCTCAATATATATTTGGTAGTTATTTATTAGATGTAGACTTAAAAAATGTACATCCTGGAAATAACTATTAGATGTATATTTAGAAAGTCATTATGATAAGTATATCAAATTGTTTATCAAGTAATAAAGTGTAAGTAGAATATCGTATCGACAAGGATTTTCGTTCCAACTAGGAAATTTTTGTTACGTATTTGAGAACAATTAAAATAAAATAAAGATAAGTGTTTATGGTTTTGCAATTTAATTTGTTTGCAACAGAGAAAAGTTTACCTGTTTTGATTGCAAAATGTTAGCGGCGTTTATGATTCTTCAAATCTCCTCTATTTATTTGTTGGGTTTACTTAACAGGCAAGTCTTATTCTACTTTTAATGTTTCCTATTCAAGTGTTCAGTTCATGGGGTTTTACTATCTATTAGTTGTCGAGTTGCACTTGCTGATCACACGGGTAGGTACGTGTTGGGTCTTACTCTCTCGGAGATATGAGTTCATTCCCCTTCAGTTGTCAGTTGCAACCATTACATCAGAATTCCTATGAGTTTTAGTGTTTAGGGTTGTCAGTCCTATAAAGAGATACACTTACGCATGGAGTTTTACGTGTATGTTATTACTTTCTCATAGGTATTTGAAACAATGGCGGATAATAGGGTTCCTAAATTCAAAGTATCCTAAAGGTTCCCTCGTTTATTAAATCTTAGAAGGAGATAGCCCACTCTCCCTCTCAATAGTTCTACAAACGGACAGTCCTATCAGCATCTATCTTACCAAGGTTCGAAAAGAGTGAAGTTAATGGGATGATTTAAGTCGTGAAGTCACTTGTTTCCTTACTTAGATTAGTTACTTCATGACTTGGGAAGGTTTGCACCAATATTAGGTATGTCACCTTCCTAAGTACCGTTATCTCAGGGGTTCTTGTTTCCCTAATTACTACTTAGTTACTTTCAGATTAAGACAAACATACACCAGTATTAGGTATGTCACCTCCCTAAGTGCCAATGTATCAGGGTTATCCTTTAGAGGAGACAAATCTTACACACGATAGTAAAATTAAATAACATTCGAAAAATGACTGAATTAAGACTTTAAATTAAATAAATTATCCAACAAACAGAATATAGGTTCATCTTTGAACCCTAGCCTAAAAAGATTTAGTTACACATGGTAACTAAATACAAATTAAAAAAAATAAAAAAATACCCTAGAGACTTGGAGTGAGGAAAGAATCTCTTTTCTTGGAAGCTCCTAGTGCTTGCCTTCCTCTTGAACCACTTCGTTATGAATGAGAAATTATGAATGAAAGGAGTGGTATTTATAGGTGAGTTTCCACCTGAAGTTGAGCTAAAATACCAGGCTTTTTCCACTTAAAAGTAGCAAAAATCAGTTATGGCCCGTTTTTGGCAGGCTCAAGGTGCATCGTGCTCGAGGCGCATGTGATTGTTGTTCAGTGCAGAAATGCATGTTTTTAGTCTTTTTGGGTGGCTCCATATAAGGTGTCTTAGGACCAGCAAAAAAATTCATCTATATGTAATGTCTTATGAGGCCTCTAGAATCTTGATTCTTGATCTTCCCAAAGTCTTCACAAGTTTTCAAATCTCTTGTTTTACCAATTTGCGCGATTTCTTCGTGAATTATGTCAAAACACCTAAAATTTGCTATGTTTCGGGAAGCATATAATTACATGACTCAAATATAGAAAGCATTACAAATGTATCGAAATCATAAGCAATTTTTCTAATACTCCTATATTCTAGATGAAAAACCTATTGAAATTGATTGAAAAACATGTTAAGAATAACATAAGATGACATGTCATCACTCTATTTCACCTTTTCTTTTTTTTTTTTGATTGCTGAAGGGTTTCATGTGATGATCGAGGCTATGGTTGATAATGATATTTTTTCCACTTATAAGATTGGTGGTGAGGCGCCTTTGCCTATCTTTGATCGTTAGTTTGTCGATGATACCTTAGTTTTGGAAGATAAAAGTTGCGCAAATGTTAGAGCTACGTGTGATGTTCTTCACCTATTTAAGGTTATGTCTAGGTTGAAGATTAATTTTCATTACAGTTTGTTTGTGGGGGTCCATGTTAATGATTCTTAGCTAAATGAACCTACATCTGTGTTGAATTGCAAAGTTGGTCGGTTTCCATTTATGTATTTGAGCCTCTCTATAAGAGGTGTTGTGCATCGTTTAAAGCTCCCTATCTACACCATTTTCTTCTTCAAAGCTCCCTCAGGTATCATTTTTTATTTTGAATTTGTTTTATATTATTTTTTCTGGGGGGAAGTGAGTATAGTAGGAAAATTTCTTGGATAGATTGAAATTTTACATGTTTGGATAAGAAGTATGGGGTTTTGGTTGTTAGGAGGATTAGGGAATTCAATATTGCCATGTAGGGTAAGTGGTGTTGGAGAATGGTGAATGAGAGGATGCTTTGTGGTTCAGGGTGTTGGCGGCGTGTTACGATATTTGTGGTGGTCAGTTGAAGGAGGAAGGGAGGAATGGTTCGGTGTGGTGGAGGGTGTTGCTTCGTATTTGGGATGTGGTTGGTTTACAGAAGGGGGGGATGGTTTGAGGAGAATATACATCGTAAAGTTGGTAACGGAGAAGATTCTTTGTTATGGACTAATAGATGGTTAGGAGATGTAACTTTTTGTGTCCGATTTAGACATCATTGTGGCATCTTTTGATACAATGGCTCAGTTTTGATTCGGTTCTTCCATCAAATTTAGAGGAATGCCTCCTTTGATTTAGTACTTTGGTAGGTTATTTCAAATTTAGAAGTACTATTATGATTTTAATATGATGTGCCTGTGTTTGGAGTATCCGGAATGAAAGGAACAACATAATTTTTAACAACAAAGCTTGCTCGATTCTAAGTTATTAGATAATATAAAGAAACTTTCTTTTTGGTGGTTAAAGACAAAGTCTAATATTGCTTTTGAATTTCATATGTGGTGGCTTAGCCCTCGGTTGTGTTTGGGCATATGTTAAGTTTTGTATCGCGATTGCTAATGTTTTCTTTGTACAGTAGGGGTTCAAGTAACTTTTGCTCCTTTCTCTAGTACGTCTTGTGTTGGGGAAAAAGTTTTTTTTTTAGTAATAATACTTCATGTGTCTCTTTTTACAGGAATACTCTCTCCGTCCCATATTATACGAAGAAAAAAAATCACACTTGTTAAGAAAACAAAAATATAGTAATTAGTAACATAGTTTTTTGTGTTATCTTTGAAATAAGTATTATAGGAAGATGCAAAAACAATTTTTATTGGTAGTTGATTATAGAGAAAATGAAAAAGAGAGCAACTTGAATGCACTTTGCATTTAATTTTTCTTTGGAAAAGATAATTTTTTGAAAAAACATAATTAAATATGATAAAAGTTAGTCTTTTTTCTTATAATTTGGGACAAAGAAAATAAGTTTTTTTTGCTTATAATTTGAGACGGAGGGAGTAGTTTACAAAAACCGTGGGTGTTAAGAAAAGTGTTTGAAGTCATAAATGTATGTTACTATTACTAAATTACCCATTGTCTATAGAGATAATTAATGTTAACTTTTCTATTTCAAGGTATTTGATAATATTAATGAGGGGTGTATTTCGAAAAAGAGTAATAAATGCATCTTGAAATTTCTAGGTAGTCTTATACTCTCTCTCCGCCCCTCAATGTAAGCACCCTTTGCATTTTTCACATTTCTTAAAAAAAGTTGTTAGTGCAATTAATGTGTCTATTTTGTACATTAATATTAGCAAATTGTCATTTGTTTATATTGTATTAAATTTGACTTTTCATATTTGAAGACAAGTTAGTAGTTTTAATTAGGGATTTATTTTGGAAGAAAAATAAATAAATACATCTAGTAATTTGAAAAGGGATTTATATTTAGAGACAAAGTTTTAGTCAAAAATGTGCTTAGATATAAAGACGGGGGAGTAAAAAGGAATAGAGGGAGTGTCATTTTGGCTTCTTAAAAAAAAGTGTTCTTAATGCACTTGTTACTTGTTAAGAATTCAAAATTGGAAATAATTTATAAATTTTATGTATAATAAGTTTATTTTTGTTGTTTTAATGTGTTGAATGCGCAATTTTTAAGATAAAAATTTCTATTTTAAACTTCTTTATTTTTAATGGTCAACATTAAACTTCTTTACAAGTGTCCTTGAGACACTTGTTAGCATTTCTTATAACATTAGTCTTATCTCAATTGAAAAATTAAACTACTTCTGATGACATTTGTCTCCTTCCAATCATAATTTTTTGAGTAGTGATATTTGTACATCCAATTGATGATAACTTTGTGACAACTTTGCTTTGCTCTCTTCTTATTGTTCAAAAACAATGGAGAGAGAAAAAGGAAGAGAGAGAAACAAGAATGTCATGTGAGTATGAGAGAGAAAGTTGTTCAAAAGTTGTTGCATAATGGTTGTACAAATATCATTTGTCCAATTTTTTCATTCACGATACTCAAATCCAATTTGATCGAGGCAAAGTTAGTTTTGGTGTAAAAGTAATAAATGTATAGACAAACTATCCTCATCTTCATATCTTGATATTCTAATTATCCTTATACTACTAGCCAACAAATATGCCATAAAGTCCTATTTAGCTAACAAAAGTGTCACAAAACACTTCATATTCCTATTCCTCTCGTTTTTCTCTTAACCAACAAAAATGGAAGGATCCCTAATTTCATCTCTGGTGTTAACAACACTACTGGTTATTACTTCACTCTTTCAACCACACCATCATAATAACTTGGTTTCAGCACAAAACAATACTGATGAAGTAGGTAATATATGCACTGGACTTCAATGTCGAATTGTCGTCGATGACAAAACCGATTTATTTATGAATCAACCTACCGCTAGATCAAGCAGAATGCTTGCAAGCTCACCAAATACCATTACCTATGCAACAAATACAGCTAACGAATCACCTCAATGTCCGGCAAACACTTATTACGGTACCTCTTCCTGTATTGGTGGCGCCCAACAGTACACAACAAGGCCTTCTTGTAATGATGGGAGACCCACCTCCTCAGGTTACTGTCCTAATTGATGAAAGTAATGGCCGTACGTCTTATTGTGTGTGTGCATTTATGTTTTCTTCTTCCTCTACTACTTTTTTCTGCAGAATCATTTCCATGTTTTCTTGCAAACCAATTTGAACCCCAACAAGAAATAATACCAAATTTAATTCACTCTACTATTTTGGTATTATTTTTTATTGAAAACTAAATTGAACTACAACAAAATTGTCAGAGATCATATTGAATCTTCACTCAAGCTTTCTTATTGTCTTTAATTCTCTGGAATTTGATCCAAAAATAAATAAAGTGTGATTATTATGGATTGCTTTATTCAGAATTCTTAGTATAATGCTATTTTGTATTGAACTTTAATATAAAAATTGTGAACGAAACTGCCCTCCTTTTAGCTTACGGTCGTGCATGTAGTGGTAGATATTTCAATAGACTAGTGCTTTGTAACAGAATCAATTAATCAATAATATTTTTTCATTCTCACAAATTCAGTTTTCTCTCATGGTTAAAAATTGTTTTGAATAGCCAAACTGTATTGTATTTGTGACGTTGGCTCATCTTGATGATCTTTGGAAAGCAATATGATGTGTTCACTAACCACTTCTATGGCTTGTTCGGGAAAAAAAGTTCACAAACTATTTTTATGACTTGTTTTTGGAAAATGGCAGAGATGATTAAGAGCACAAAGAAAGGGTTTGTTTGAGGAAGATTCCGTGATAGCTAAGAAAGGGTTTCTATTCACTAATCAAACATTTGTAACTTTAAAGATAATCAATAAAGTTTCCGCCAAAAATGTCATATATATATATATATATATTTTATGGTGGTTGGTATTTCAACCCGACCTTACAAATATGATGCATTATTCCTACCATCTAAGTTAAGCTCACGATGACAAATGAAATATATATTAATTACTAGATAAACATGATTGCTTTTAGTTTAGTATACAAAACAAAACAAAAAGTACCACAGTTTCCCTCAAAATTTTGAAAGAAAAAAATATTACGGTCAATTTAACAGCGTTGTCAAAAGATTTACTTTTAATTTTGCTTATTAATAAAGAACGCTATCATATACCAAATGTTATCAGCATTTACATCTAAGAGGATTGTTAGAACTAGAACTTAGAAGACATCTTATAACAGCGATTATATAAACAGAGTTGAGAAAAATATTATTGTAAGAACTATCTTATTATTTTTAAGGTCTTGTTAACGAGTGTCTTAAGTATACTCTTTAAGAATCCTAATAAGGAATATGTTTATATGAAAAGGTAAATAGTTTAACTTCTAATACACTAAATGTATCAATTTCTATAAAAACTTACTATTTACAAGTTTTTAAAGAATGCCTTAAATACACTTGTTAACTTTTCCTTTATTCTTAAGTGGTCCAGCCCAGCTAATGAGACAAATAAATAATATTGGACTTGGCTTTAATTAAACTATCTTTGGAGACTAACTGCAGCTACGTAATTTGTCTAGCAATGCTCTAAATATAGGTTTAGATTGAAGACGTCATTAAGAAAATTGATCATTGTTTAAAAAATAAGGATAAGTTAAACTAATTACTCAATTTCTTTATGACTATCAAATAAACTAATCCAACAACCATGTAATTCCAACGATATGAACTTTCCATCAAGTCTTAATCATTGAGTTCACATGCAAATACTAATCTTTTAAAACCTATAGCAAGATTGGGAGAAATGATATTTGTAACCATTTTAGAACAACTATTCAACAAGTTTCTCACATATATTTATATTATATTCTTATTTCTCTCTGTTATTTTTATCAATAAGAAAAATTATAAAATTATTTTAAAAGTTGTCACTAAATAATTTAACGAATATGATAATTCCTTAATTGTGTTATTTGAACACACTAATTCCAACATTGTATGTAAATTAGTAAATGTCGACATCAATTTCAATGAAATACTTCTTAAAGAAATATTCCAATAAAAAAACAAACGCTTAAAGACAAAAAAATATTTTAAAATTCTAAAAATAGAAATTCAAAAATAGTATTAATATAAGACTAATGTGTTTAAATCTTTTAAAAAATATTACTCATGTCTTCTAGAATAGTTATGTTAGTTTTACACTCTTCATAATTATTATACTTTTGAGTCATGATAGACACTTGTTAGGGTTTTAAAATGACATTAATTGAGAAATTTTTTATAGAAAAAATTAATTTTGTCATTTTAATGTGTTAAACGCATATTTTTAGATAAAATTTTCAATTTAAACTTTCTAACAAGTGTACGCACTTGTTGACATTTTCCTTTACCTCTTTATCATACAATTAGACAAGTTCTATTGTGGACCCCGAAGATAAAAAGAAGAAACCCTACAACACCCACATCAAACAAATTGAGCAACATTCAACAACGGAGTGGATTTCGTAAAATGAGTAAGTGAATGAGATTGTTAGGCTAAAAGATGATTTAGGTGCAAAGAGGATTAAAAAAAACATTTTTACTGTGTATGGAAAAGTCAATATCTATATGTACACTTATTACCACAACCCATTGTTTAAGAATATTGAAGACAAGTCATCTTACATTTATTTTCATTATGTTTTTGAGGTAATTTAGTAAGCAATTGAGTCATTATATTGAGGAATTTTAGAGAAGTTTTTCATGGTTTAATTGTCATTTGTATTGTTTTCAATTGAGTCATGTGATTTCGTTTATTCCGTAAACTAGACAGTTTCATAGGTGTTTCGAGTCTTTTCATTGATAAATCATGCAATTCGTCAAGCAAGACATCTCATGAAAGTTTTGAAAAACATGAAATAAATATCAAGAAGGTTCTATAAGTCTTTGAAGACAATAAAGTTGGGGAAATTCTTTCTCATGTCACAAGAACAAGTCAAAGATGGAAAACACTCAAAAAATATAGTAAGTTGCAATTTTTGCACCTAGGTATAGTCTTTTGCACCATGTGCATACCTTGTGGGCCCTAGACGCATGACAAAGAGAGCAACAACTCTCTTTTACACTGATCATGCGCCTTATGCTAATTTTTCCCCATGGGTTAAAGGTAAAAGCCTAGAATTATCAGCCCAAACCCAATGGAAAATATGTATATTAATTGAGCTCATTCCACACAGAAATATTCATCCAGGACCCTGGAGTTCAAGCGGAAGACTAGCATACAGAGTATCAAGGAAGAGTATACTTAAACCAAAAGTGGGAAACTTTGGCCGAATTGATGAAAATGATGTGAATATCATGTGGGCTATTAAGATTTTAAAGGGTGAATTGATATAAGTTTTTATGGCCAAAATGATAAAACACAAGGTTTCTACTTACCATTCTCTATATTATGGAGTCATTGCTCAACTTTCAGAAGATGATGGTATACAGGCAAATGTTCTTATCAAACCGAGTGTGAGGAGCACCCTCTGTAGTTTGGTAGTTAGCAAGATACATTACTACGATGATTTCTGAAATGAGTGGTTCTATTTGCATGGTGGTGAAGGTGGCTAAGTTTGGTATGATGATGTAGTAGTTCCTACTATAATTCTCCCTATTAAATGTGAACCATATAAAGGTGGTGAAAATGTAAAAATGAACAAGACTGAGTATGGCTCTGATGAGGATGCCCTAACTATGCTCCTCTGATTGGTATCAATGAGTTGAGGGCATCTATTCAAGCTAAGAATGTCGATAGTGCAAGAATTTGAAGCTTAGGGTGAAAGGTTTTAGTTAATTATATAGAAGATCTATAGCTTAAAGGGAGAGATCGGAGAATGGAGATCCTTTCAATGAGGATTGAGGCAACTAATCATGCGTACAATGTGTCACCCACAACCTTTCACACTGCATACCTTGACCCTACTGAAACTTCTAATCATATCCCAAATCCAACCAAGACCGAGAATGATGGCTATCTTGCATCTATTTTTCTGTTGCTTGAGTTTATGTTCATGTTGTTTTCTTTTTATTCTATTTGGATATAGGTTGTGTAACCTTTGATTTGTCTGGTTGATTTTGTCTCATTGTATTCTATTTATGCTTTGATATGTGGCATACATTATTCAATGTCATGTTTCATTTTATATTAAATGTTTTGTCTTCCGTTTGTACGATTATCTCTTTTACATGCCTAATTTTACCCATAACACCTTCTTTTGCATGTTGTGGCTTGTATCTGATTATGATTGTATGTTTGCTTGTTAAATTGATTTGACTGTACTATTCATATTGGTTTCTTGTATATTGTTTACTTGGGTAAGTTTGCATCCTTCTATGATCTTTGTTTGGTATATTCTACTTACCTATGTGGTTCTTTTTGTGAATGTTATAGAGGAAGAATAAGCTCAGAGGGTTTTATGGAAAGAGCAGCACACATTCATGAGCAGATTATTGGCAGCTCTAAAACATTCCATGGTTAACATTGTCGAAAAGGGGGAGTTTGTAATTCTATATTTTATCTTATGTTTTGGTTTTGGAGCGATGTCTCGTGATTCTTTGGCTAGTTTTTGGGTGTTTGCTTTTTCAAGTCTTTTAAAACATGGGTACAGTATCGACTCTCACATGTACTTGCAGTTGGTACAATATCTGAAACTAGGGTTTAGTCTGTTTTGCTCATGGCCTGGTAATGCTCTCAATAGGGGTATTTATAGCCTTTCGTGGGCTTTTTAATTCCGTGACCTAAACCCCAAACAACTTCATCCTTAAGTCATGTTTTAAGTGTTCTAGATTCTTCTAGAAGCCTTTGTAGGTTGCGCCCTTATGGTGACGCGTCCAAGGCTATTTGGGCCTTTCTAGAGGGTGTTGTGCCCTTAAATAATTATTGGTGGTCCACAGCCCCCTAAGCACGAGTATTGGGACAAGGCGAAGTGATTATTTATGAAGTTAATAGTCCACAACCCCCAAGCACGAGTATTGGGACAAAGCAAAGTGATTATTCATGAAGTTGATAGTCCATAACACCCCAAACACGAGTCTCGAGACAAGGTGAAGTGATTATTTATGAAGTTGATAGTTCACAGCCCCCCAAGCACGAGTTTTGATACAAGGAGAAGTGGTTTGATGGCTTGATCATGTGGGCGGACTCTCTTAACGACACCTTTTATCTTTTGTAATTTTGATGTAATACTTATCGTCCAAGTCCTTCACGGTGCCCTGATACTCTTAACTGTAATTTTATTCTATCTTGATTTGTCTTAATTTATGATTTCAACACGAATATTTTTTCTTTTTTCTTAAATTTCTTTTTCTTGACGTCATTGAGATTTTGGGTCTTTTAAGGTTGTTCGTGATAGTGAGATGGCAAATAAACCTTGAGGCGGCCTTTTGTTGTGTATTGGTAAGTGAATCCTTTGTTGATGCCTTTTTTCTTTTATAATGCTCGTGCTTCATAATTTTATAACGTTCTTGCTTCGAATTTTGCAGAGATGCTTTCTTTCTTTCCTGACATTATCCTTCTTTGTTTTTCTATTGTTTTATACCTTGTACTCGATTAAAAAGATTTTTCTAATTACTTATGTAAAAGAGTTCATTGTGAGAGGTTTCTTGCAACCCTTTTTAGGGAAGACCTTGGTATGAGGTATTTCGGTGACCCTTTTTAGGGAAGATTTTGTTTTAGGAAGTTTTTCGGGCCTTTTAGCTTTTTAGCTTTTCTTACTAGCTTTTTAGCTTTTCTTTGTAGCTTCCTAGCTTTATTTTTTCTTCTTAGCTTTTTAGCTTTAGTTCATCTTAGCCTTTTGGCTTTAGCTCTTCTTGACCTTTTTCCCTTAGTTCTTCTTGGCCTTTTAGCCTTAGTTCGCCTTTTGGCGTTAGCTCTTCTTAGCCTTAGTTCTTCTTGGCCTTTTAGCCTTAGATCTTCTTGACCTTTCAGACTTAGTTCTTCTTGGCCTTTTCACCTTAGTTCGCCTTTTGACGTTAGTCTTCTTGGCCTTTTGGCGTTTCATGGCATTTTGCCCTTAGTTCTTTGTTCTTCTTGGTCTTTTGGCCTTTGTTCGCCTTTTGGCCTAAAGTTTTTGTTTTTAGTTTTTTGTTTATGCAGAAGTCAAGTAGAGAAGACAAGAGAATAATATTTTTGAGAAAGTAGGGCACCTCGTTAAAAACCTGCAAAACAAATCTCAAAGGTCGAAAAAGGGTTAGGATAACTTCGTGTTTAGTCTTAGTGTTCTTAATGAAGAGACCATTGGTTCCATATTTACTTTTTCACATTTTAATTCTTGTGTGCTGTTTTGCTAAGATCTATTTTAATCTCTCCATTAACAAGCTTGTTTGCATCGTGGACATAATCTATCTAAAACATAATAATACTTTTCAAACTTCAAAGTAACCTGTAGAAATAATGGAATTTTAATTGTACTCAATCATCTTCAATGGGAATTACCTGCTCTTTTTCATTCTTCTATTTATTTGTCCATGTTTTCTACTCTTCTTCTTATTTCTCCTCATTCTCCTCTAAATCGGGAATAACTTTCTTACTTAATTATCTTGTGCTTTTAGTCTTTTTCTATTAGAGTGAAATTATGTTTTCTGTTTCATCCTACAACTTCTCTTAAATTTGAATTCGCTCTTTACTTAAACTTGAACCACTTAATCATCCTCTTATTCCTCCCTGCCCACTTCATTCTTTTGTTTTATACCCCTTCTGTTTCTTATCCTAATTTGAAATTAACTTTCATGTTAGCATATTTTCTATGTCTTTATTTCGTCCTATGAGGTTGGAACTAGTTCTTCTGCTCAAAATTATTCTCCTACATGGGTTTATTTTGTCCTTATTCTAATATAGTGCCATTAGTACATCATTTACTAAGCAGTTACTTCAGTTTGCAAAGTACATGGTACATGAAAGGGGTTCCCAGGAAAGAGAGGTGGATCACTTGGACCACTTAAATACCAAGGCTTTCTTTGCCAGGATCCCTCTCATGCGACCTTTTATCAAATACTACATTTTACTTCTGCCACGGGGTACTTAGAGTAGTTAAAGGGTGCTTAAACAATTTTCCATATATATATATATGTATATATATATATATATATATATATATATATATAT